>OKPQ01000214.1_pt1 | contig 18349 bp, 19 predicted proteins | sample 1611121 | NCBI WGS metagenome assembly OKPQ01 (sample SAMN04436712, study PRJEB24849) | human gut metagenome | biome: human gut; feature: NICU; material: stool | host: Homo sapiens | place: USA: Saint Louis, MO | collected 2010-08-16 | reverse complement strand
ATAACGTGTTTTCATCGATATGAAATGACTTACTTATAGAAGATACTGGGATTTCGTCCTATATGCCAATAACGTGTATTATTTTAAACAACAAATACTTGTTTCTTTTATTAACGAAAAAATCATTTTGTTCTCGTGTTATGTTTCACTGATAAATGATGTTTCTCTAAATAAAAAAGCCGACGAACTAAACGATCAAAATTTGATCATTTTTGTTCATCAGCTTCTCCTAAAAATCTTTTTGTTAACGATAAATAGCTGGATTTGTAAAAATATCACTTGAATCGTCACTGCTGGAAGAAAATTCAGTGATAACCGCACCTGTTGCGCCTGCCTGGAACTAGTGTTTGATATTGGGCTCGAACGTGTACTGATCTCTAGCATGAAGAATAATTTCTTTTTTTACTGTATAATAACTTTCTTTCCTTTTTGGAATAGTACAGGAAAGTTTTTTTGTTTCCTTTCCTTCGACATAAGGTATACCAGACCTTTTCGACAACGAAAGGTTCTCATTTTTCCTTCATCGTCATTTCAAGGAGGGTGCCGATGCTCTGGACAGTTTCGATCGCTCCTAAACCAAAATCTGTATATTCGATTCTTTCTAACTCTGATTCTTTCATACCATTCCTGCCTCAAGGTACATCTATTGTACTTTTTTCTTGTAATCCATTCTGCCTCTCCTAACTAATTGTCAAATCATCCCAAGATATGTCTTCTTCCTCTTTTTCTTCTTGGATGATTTCTGCATTCGGATCTACTGGTTTTTTCAATAATAAAATGGTTATTCCTGTGACAAAAGAACCAGCTAACAATGCACCAATGAATGCCCATGGTCTGGTCATCGTAGCGACTGCAAACATTCCCGATGCCGGAATACGGCTATCTGCGCCCCAAAACATGCTTAATCCGCCACCTACTGCCCCACCGACTCCCGTTGCTATGACATTGCGTGCCAAGTCGTTCAATACGATAGGGAAACATCCCTCTGTGATCTGACAGATCCCCATAGGAAAAGCGGTCTTCAATGTATCGATTTCTTGACGATTGAATATATTTTTACGAATGATTTTCCCTAAGAAATAAGCGATCGTCAAGCCGAATGGGGTTACCATCGAAGCTAAAATCAATACAGTGATTGGTTCATAGATTCCTTCTGAAAATCGTGCCACACCCCCTTATCCAGAATAAATGGTAATCCAGAAACAGCCGTGTATCTGCGGTAATAAGCCTAACCAAACGAAAAATATGAGAAGCTATTTTTGTTTGGCTGTTCTTATTACTTGATGCAGGGCAGCTTTTTCACAACCCCTTATTCACGGTGTTCCAGAAGTAGCTTCTTCTTATTTCTTGAAGCTGATCACTTCTGGAACATCCTCTTTTTTTATTTGGACGGATAATGGTCATTCCATTTCTTTGATCATTTTTTTCATTTTGTCGATCTCTTCTTCTTGTGCCTGGATGATTTCTTCCGCTAATTTTTTTACTTCAGGATCTTTTAAATCAGCTCGTTTACTTGTCAGGATAGCGATAGAATGATGAGGAATCATGGCCTTCATCCAAGCTGTGTCGTTGACAGTAGTTTGGCTTCGTACCATAAACAAGGAACCGGCAAAAACAAGAAGACTAGCGGCTAAGATCATAACATTTATCTTTTTGTTTTCATACATTTTCCACATGAACAACAGCATGATGACTGCCATGACTGCACCCATCATCAACGCCATGAATACTCGTGTACGACTGAAGAAGATATGATCGAGCGCATAGACATTCAAGTACATCATACCAAACATAACTACCGTTGAAACACCGATCATCAACAAAAACTTCCAATACTTTTTCATTTAAAACAAACTCCTTTTTTTCATTCCTTTCTTCTATCATGTCATGAGCATGGAGAACAATCAATTATTTTGCACAGAGGGTTTTTGAACACCGTTTACCAAGAGGTCATGAGACTGTTTATTCGGAAAAAGGAGTTGCAACAAGACTTTTGTCACAACTCCTTTCTTCAATAGTTCCATCTATTCCACATAAATAAAATAAAATTTTCTATCGATTTCATTCATTCGTCAATACGAACGCATCATTCTTTTTTTGATAACTGAAATAAATGAACAGGTAAAGCAGGCCAGTCAATACAGTTACCCCAATAGAGTTCGTGAACAGGATACCAAGGAAAATCAATCCTAAGACAGCTAATGCAAAAAAGCTGATTCCTTTATCCCATAATGTTCCTTTTCTTAGTGCCAGTACAAAGGATGCCGCACTGATAATGATCCAGATCAATAATACTGTATACGAAAGGGAACCTGCCAGATAGCCAAATAATTTGTCACCGACAAAATAAGAAAGAGCTACACCAAGATAAAGAACACTGGTACAAAATAAAACAGCACGTTGCGGTACTTGATGCTTGTTTAAAACAGCTAGTTTTCTAGAGGAACCTTTTCGATCCTTCAAACGGAAGAACAAAATTCTTGAAGATGCATACACACCCGAATTGATAGATGAGAACAAAGCAAGGATAATAACAAAATTGACGATATCCGCTGCAAATGGGATATTCATTTTTTCAAATACCATCACAAAAGGACTGACATTCGTGCCTGCTAAAGTATTCCAAGGAAAAAGAATCAAAAGCAAAAACAAAGGAATGATGTAAAAGGAAATGATTCTTCCCATGACACCTTTGATGGCTTTAGGAATCGCACGTTTAGGATCATCTGCTTCGCTTACCGTGATAGCAATCAGTTCAGAACCGCCGTAAGAATAGATAACTACAAGCAAAGAACTGATGATTCCCTTCATACCATGAGGAGTAAACCCACCATGGTCAGTCAATTGCTGAAGGGTAGGGAAAACGCCTGTGCCCAACATTTGCTGACCGACAAGATAAGTAGCAAAAATGATTAGTAAGATAATGACACTGATTTTAGCAAAAGCCAGCCAATATTCTGTTTCTGCGAATAACCGTACCGAATAAAGATTGATGATCGTAGTTAAAACAGCCAACATAAAAACAAATACCCAGGCTGGAATGTGCGGGAACCACAACTGCAAAAAGGAAGCAGCTGCAACAGCTTCAGCGATGATATTGATAATCCACATAGACCAGTAGACCCAATCAGTAAAATCAGCAGAATGAGCACCTAGATAAGGGCGTATCAAACCAGATAATCCGTGATGCGTGTCGCCACCGCTTAAAACGATTTTTCCCAGACCTTTCATCACGATATATAAAATCAGCCCGCCAATCAAAAAAGCAATCAATACAGAAGGGCCGGCGATCCCAATCGCTTCGCCACTTCCTTTAAATAGACCTGCACCGATTGCTCCACCTAAAGCTAACATGGTGATATGTCTGGAGCTAAGTTGTTTTTTCAATTTTTTATCTTCCATAAATGACCTCTTTCTTTTAAATTCACAATCAAAATTTATATTAAGAATAAATAGCAATATTTAACAATGACTAATGATAACAAATTTTCAGACAATTACAACTATTCAGAAAACTTTTAGGCGAATTTTAATAGAAGAATGATTTATTTCATCATATTTTCATACAAATGTTAAATTTTCATACAAATATAGGAAGCGTTTTACTGGCTTTTTACTATTTAAACAGGCTATCATAGGAAAAAGTGACAGAGAAAGTGAGGCGGAAAAGATGAACAAAAATGACGTACTGCTAGTTGCAAAAAATAAATCACTTTATTTTTTGCCTTCCATCCGCTCTTTAGATGTTTGGTCCGGAAAAGATTTACTACAGTCGGAATTCATTAAATCAGCTAGACAACAGTTGGCAAATTATCAGCTGATCGTTTTTTTAGATTATGGATTTAATATGGAGATGGCTCGACGCGTGCGCCCATTTACCAATGCAAAAATTGTGTTATTTTTTTGGAATCACTTCAAAGCAGAACACGAGGCGATGCTGAAGCAGGCACAAGATGAACCGGCAATCGATGAGATTTATCATTTTGATTTTTTGGAAGCAAAAGAACTTGGGATGAAACATAATAGTTCATTTTATTCGAAACATATGGATTTTTCTTCTAGCGAACCAAAGACGGATCTATTTTTTGGTGCAACGAATAATGGGAGAAAAGAACGAGCAGAAAGCTATAAGCAGGAATTTATAAAAAGAGATGTTACGACCAACTATTTCATTCTTCCACATCGAGGGAATGAACAACCTGGATATCTTGCTTATGAAGAGTACCTGAAAAAAACAGGGGAATCGCGCGGGATTCTGGAACTGTTGCGGGAGGGTCAGCAAGGAGTGACTTTGCGGACATTTGAATCTATGTATTTTCAAAAGAAACTAGTGACGGATAATCAAGCGATTGCTCATTATCATTTTTATCGTCCTGAAAATATTTTTTTGCTTCGAGAACGTGATTTAGATGAATTACCGGAATTTCTGCATACACCTTTTAAGCCAATCCCATCAGAGCTATTGGAATTTTATGATGCAGAAAATTGGGCAAAACGATTTATCACTAACGATTCCACTATTTATGAGCAATACGAATATGACCTCTCCTCTGTTGAAAATAAATAAAAAACCTACATTTTGAAGAGATTATGTACCGAAACAAACAAGCACAATTCTTATGGCATCATGAGAGTTGTGTTTTCTTTTTGATCTTTCATTGGGCTTAAAAAAAGAGAACCAGCTGCTGATTCAGCTGATTCTCATCAGAGAGCCTTTTATTCTGCGCCAAGGATTCCTTCTTTTGCATGGACTAATTGGGTCAAAAAGGCACAATATGGTGTAGCAATATCATATTTTTGTCCTTTTCGCCAAACGGCACCATTGATGTAGTCGATTTCAGTCAAACGATGGTTTTTGATCAGGTCTTGGTACATAGATGGGTAATGCAACCCGATGTTGTCAGGATCATAAGTAGAAGCAATATGTTGGTACACTTCTTCTTGATCTAATATGATTCCTTCTTTTGCTGCGATAGAAGCAAATTCAGATACGATTGTTCGAACCATGCTCTCTGCCGTTTTTTGCGCGCCTAGTTCAGCAATATTACAATCCAAAATCGTGCATAAACCATTCAATGTTCCATTTACACAAGCTTTTCGCCAAATGGAATAACGAACATTATGGCTATAGATCGGATTTAATTTTGCTTCTTGAAAGACTTCCACAACTTTTTTTGTAAATGCTTCGCCTTCTGGTTCCAAGTTCTCTAGTTCGATTTCTCCATCACCTAACAATGTGACTTTTCCGGGACCAGCTAGACCAGCTGTCCACATCGTGATCCCAAATAAGATATTTTTCTTTGGCACATATTTTTCCAGTACATCTTCATGACCTAATCCATTTAGTAAACACAAAACATAAGTATTGTCAGTAATAATGGATTGGATCGAACGAAACATATCATCTAATTGATTCGCTTTTGTTAATGCTACGATCAAGTCCACGTGTTCGTTGCTTTCGATGATTTCTTCTGGTGAATAGATTGGCAGTTTTGCGACCACTTCTTTACCGTTAAAGTCAGCAATCAACCCATTTGTACGAATGGCTTCAATGTGTGCAGGCCAACGATCGATCAAGAGGACCTCATTTCCGCTTTGATGTAGCATCAATCCGATTCGGCTGCCCATTGCTCCGGCTCCAGCTATTGCGATTTTCATGTTTTTTCTCTCCTTTATCAATGAGTTCCCTTTTAGTATATAGAAAAATGGAAGAAAATAGCATTGTTTTGTTTGAAAAAAATGAAAAAAAGTGTCTTACTTAAGAAGAAAGTGAGGGATACAGATGGATATTTTGGCGGCAATTGATTCATTTAAAGGAAGTGCTTCTTCATTTGAACTAAATCAGGCAGTTCTAAATGGCTGGGAAGATCGTAAAGGAAGAAAAATCAATGTGCCGATTGCAGATGGCGGAGAAAATACTGCAGAAGCAATCTATTACGCGCTCGGGGGAACATGGCGTACCATTGATGGGATGGATCTCTTATTCCGTCAGCGAAAAATCAGCTATTTATTGACAACTTGGCAAGGAAAAAATACCGCAGTCATCGAATCTGCACAAGCATTGGGGTTAGATCTACTTGATAAACCAACGGATCAAACTATCCGACTTGCTTCCAGTTATGCCTTAGGAGAACTTATCAAAGATGCACTGCTTCAAGAAGTAGAACAAATTATTGTCACTTTAGGAGGAAGCGGGTGTAGCGATGGTGGTCTAGGATTACTCCAATCCTTGGGTGCTTCTTTAGAAGGGTACACAGAAGGAAATCCTTTATTATCTACTAAAAAACTTCATTTTGATCGAAGAAACGTTCTTGTTTCTAAAGTAAAATTGATTATCGCTGCAGATGTTACCAATCCATATACAGGTCAACAAGGAGCTGCTTGGCAATTTGGAAGACAAAAAGGAGGAATAGATACGACGCTAGCTTTCTTAGATAAACAAGCAGGAAAGATTGCTCAGCAAATAAAAGATTTCTGGGAGGTGGATTTAGATGATATTCCAGGAAGTGGAGCAGCAGGCGGTATTGGTGGAGCCCTTTTTTTGTTGGGAGCGAAGATGGTTTCTGGTTTCGATTTAGTCAGCCAAATCACTGGATTGGAAAAAAAGATCGAACAAGCAGATGTCATCATTACAGGAGAAGGGCGGATCGATCAGCAAACGATCCACGGAAAAGTTCCATACGGTGTAGCAGTGCTTGCAAAAAAATATCGAAAACCAATCATCGCTATTTGCGGAAGTAGAGACCAAGAGCTAGAAGGACTTTCTGATTTTCTCCCAATTGTCTTAAGTATTCATTTGGGTCCAATAGGTTTAGAAGAAGCAATGGAACACAGGCAAACATTAGAAAAAACAAAAATCTTAGGACAGACACTTAGCAGATTTTTCACCATCCTCCCGAAGTAGTTGACAAAATCATTTTCTTTATGCTATCGTAATTTCAAATATAGGACAAAGTGAGGGATCCGTGCATTGAAAAATTAAGTCGATTGATGAAAGCTGCATTCAGACTGTACCTTGTGGAGACAAGGGAGCAGTGTGCAGATTTTCGGGATTGGCTTGGTTTTTTCGATGTATGGGTCTTTTTGTGTGTACCCATCCCTTGCATCCTCTTTAGCCAGTTCTGAAAATAGGACTGGTCTTTTTTTACGAGGTGATGGAAAATGTCTAAAATCGAAATAAAAAATCTGACATTCGGCTACGACAGCCAAGGCACATTATTATTTGAACAAGCAAATCTAAATTTTGACACACAATGGGAACTAGGACTTATCGGACGAAACGGTCGAGGAAAGACAACTTTACTGAATATTCTACAAAACAAACTACCTTATCAAGGGCAAGTAATCCATCAGCAAGAATTTGTCTATTTCCCGCAACAGACAAAAGATAAAGAACGTTTAACCTATTACGTGTTAAATGATATTACGGATTTTGAGATATGGGAAATCGAAAGAGAGCTCCAATTTATGCAAACAGATCCTGAAATCTTATGGAGAGAATTCAGCACACTATCGGGGGGAGAGAAGACAAAAGTCCTATTGGCACTTTTATTTGTGGATGACACTCATTTCCCGTTAATCGATGAACCAACGAATCATTTGGATATCTCTGGTAGAAAACAAGTAGCGGCTTATTTGAAAAAGAAAAAACAAGGCTTCATCGTGGTCAGCCATGACCGGGGATTTATCGATGAAGTAGTGGACCATGTTTTAGCAATCGAAAAAAGTCAACTGGAACTTTATCAAGGGAATTTCTCTATCTATGAAGAACAGAAAAAACTTCGTGATGAATTTGAAATGGCTCAAAATGAAAAATTGAAAAAAGAAGTCAGTAGGCTAAAGAAAACAGCAGCTGAAAAAGCCGAATGGTCTCGTTCCCGAGAAGGAGATAAAACAAAGAAACAAGTCGGATTCATCGATACTGAATCTAGACGAGTGAATAAAGGAGCAGTGGGTGCTGATGCTGCACGGACGATGAAACGATCCAAAGCAATCGTGAATCGGATGGAGACCCAGATCAGCGAGAAAGAAAAACTATTAAAAGATATCGAATATATCGATTCTTTGACGATGAATAGCCAAGCGTCTCACCATAAGCGACTTTTAAGCGTAGAAGATCTTCAATTAGGGTATGAAAATCTGTTATTCGAGCCAATTCATTTTACAATCGAGCCTCATCAGCGGGTGGCGATTTCAGGTCCTAACGGTGCAGGAAAGTCATCCATTATCCATTATCTTCTGGGGGCATTCAACGGCAAGGTTATAGGAGAAAAATCCCAGCCAAAACATCTGAGCATTAGTTATGTACGCCAAAATTATGAAGACAATCGAGGAACGTTGGCGGAATTTGCAGAGAAAAACCAAGTAGACTACCAAGCATTTTTGAACAACCTCCGAAAGCTTGGGATGGAAAGAGATGTTTTTCATAACAAGATTGAGCAGATGAGTATGGGCCAACGGAAAAAAGTGGAATTGGCTAAATCTTTATCACAGCCAGCTGAACTATATATATGGGATGAACCATTGAATTATTTGGATGTCTTCAATCAAGAACAATTAGAACAACTGATCTTGAACGTGAAACCTGCCATGTTACTGGTGGAACATGATCAAACCTTCCTGGATAAAGTATCTACTGAGATTATTTCTCTTGAGAAAATCTAACCCTTGTAATCTCAAGAACAACAAGGTATGGTTAAGGGGAACTTTGCCAACGAAGGAGAAAATCACATGCTTTATGTAACGAGACACGGAGAAACAACTTGGAACGCACAAGGATTAGTTTGCGGACGGGCAGATGTGCCGCTGACTGAAAAAGGACAGATGCAGGCACAGAAACTAGCAGAAAAGGTAGTAGATTTGCCTGTTCCAATCACGAAAATCATCCATTCCCCTCTTCAACGAGCAAGAGATACAGCACAAGCAGTTGCTGATCGTCTCAGCTTGCCGCTGACCGTTGATGAACGATTGGTAGAAATGGATTTTGGGGATTATGATGGACTGCCAAGCAAAGATGAGAACTTTCAAAAAGCACGTTTAGCATTCGCTGTACGATTCCCAAATGGGGAGTCAGTCTTAGATGTGTATGCACGGATCGTTCCTTTATTGAAAGAATGCATTGAAGACGAAGAAAATGTCTATCTGTTAGTTTGCCATAATGCCTTGATAAGAGTGATCAATGCTTATTTTCATCCGATGCCTAATGAGGGGTTCTTTACATTCATGGTAGATAATACAGAATTGGTTTCTTATGAGTAATTATGTGTTTGTGTTATTTAAATAAAATATTTCAAGGCACTGCTTTTGCTTAGCAGTGCCTTTTTTTAGGTTATGACAATTCTTTTGGTAATATAAACTCAACCTTTAGAAATGAAAATTAATTATTTTAATAAAAGTGTTGAAATTTTATTTCTTTAGATATATACTCTAGTCATAGAAATGAAGACGGATACAGAAAAAGAGGGATAATATGTTTGGCTTTTCAATATTTATGAACGATTCTTTGTCAGAAGAGAAGAAACAGTATATCCGCCAAATGGCATCCAATGGCTTTGTCGGTATTTTCACTTCCATGCATATACCAGAAGATGATGTTTCGGCATATCAAAAGCGATTGATCGAACTAGGAAGCGAAGCGAAAAAGAATAAACTAGAATTGATGGTCGATATTTCAGGAGAGGCATTGGAACGAGCTGGTTTTTCATTAGAAGATCTCACGCCTTTGAAAGCAATTGGTGTAACAGGTTTAAGAATGGATTATCATATTTCCAATCAGCAGATTGCCGACTGGTCACATCAATTGAAAATCAGTTTGAATGCTAGCACGATCACGCCTAAAGATATCGATGAATTGAAAGAAGCAGAAGCTGATTTCTCACAGATTGAAGCTTGGCATAATTATTATCCACGTCCCGAAACAGGGCTGGACAAAGAATGGTATCAGAAAAAAAATCAATGGCTCAAAATTCAAGGTCTCCTTGTCCAAGGTTTTGTACCAGGAGATACAGAGTTGAGAGGCCCACTATATCAAGGATTGCCGACTTTGGAAGAACATCGCGGGGTCCATCCTCTTGCAGGCGCTCTAGATCTATTAGCAAGTAACACGGATATTGTTTACATCGGAGATGCAGGTCTGTCAGAAAACGTTCAGGAGCAATTTGCTTCTTTCCAAAAAGAACAGACAGTCTTGCTCCATACGGAACCTGTAGATGAAGAATTTTACGAATATATATTAGGGAAGCATACGAATCGGCAAGACGATGCAAGAGATGTCATACGAAGCGCAGATGCACGTTTTCGAGAGATTCCGTCTATCCCAGCAAGAAATACAGCTACGCGTATGAAAGGGTCTATTACTTTAGATAACGAAAAGTATTTGCGCTATATGGGTGAGATCCAATTAACTAAATATGATTTGCCAGCGGATGAAAAAGTGAATGTAGTAGCCAAAGTTATCAAAGAAGAGCTACCATTGATCAACCAAATCAAAGCTGGTATGAACTATCAATTTATAAGAAAAGAAGGAAGATAAAAATGAGCAAAATCAATTTAGAGAACCTAACAACGGAACGCAGAAACCAAGAAACTTTTGGATTAGATGAGATGAGTATTTCTCAAGCCGTTCAACTAATGAACAAAGAAGATCAGAAAGTGGCCGCTGCGGTTGAAAAAGAACTGACAAGTATCGAACCAGTGATTGCTAACACGATTGAATCCTTTAAAAAAGGTGGACGCCTGATTTATATGGGAGCCGGAACAAGTGGAAGACTAGGTGTGTTAGATGCTGCTGAATGCGTACCGACATTCGGTGTAGAACCGGAAATGGTCATAGGTCTAATTGCTGGTGGAGAAGAAGCAATGACTGTAGCTGTCGAAGGGGCCGAAGATTCTTATGAGCTAGGGCAAGAAGATCTAATCAAGCTGAATTTGACAAAAAATGATATAGTTATTGGTATCGCAGCTAGCGGTCGTACACCATATGTGATCGGTGGATTAGATTACGCAAAATCGATCGGTGCTGTCACAGGAACGATTTCTTGCAATAAACAAGCCGAAATCAGTAAACACGCGGATTTCCCAATCGAAGTCGATGCAGGTCCAGAATTTTTGACAGGCTCTACTCGATTGAAGTCAGGAACAGCACAAAAACTGATCTTGAATATGATTTCTACTATCAGTATGATTGGTATAGGTAAAGTATTCAATAACTTGATGGTCGATGTCAAACCAACAAATGAAAAACTAATCGAACGCTCAAAACGAATCATCATGCAAGCGACAGAAGCTGATTACGAAACAGCTGAAAAGTACTTTGAAGAAGCAGATCAAAATGTTAAGCTGGCTATCGTCATGATTTTGACAAATAGTGATAAAGAGGAAGCTCAAGCAAAATTAGCTGAAGCAAACGGATTTGTAAAAGGGACCTTATGAGGGGGAAAAGACCATGGCAAAAAACGAACTGACTTTGGAAGAACTGGCAAAACAAATTTATAAAGGGGCAGGCGGCATGGGCAATGTAGAAAGCATTGTCCACTGCATGACTCGTGTGCGTATGAAGATCATCAATGATGATCTTGTAAATGTCTCTGAATTAAAAGCGATTCCAGGAGTGCTTGGTGTAGTAGAAGATGAACAGCTTCAAGTCATCATCGGACCTGGGAAAGTGAACAAAGTAGCACAGCAAATGGTTGATTTGGCAGGCGTGAAATTAGGAGAAAAACTTCCTTCTGTAAGTGCAGCTACAGCAAATTCATCAGCGTCTGGAAAAGACCGTGTAAACGAACGGGCACAAGAAATGAAAGCGGCACAAAAATCGAAACAAAAACCATCTAAAATCAAATCGGTATTAAAAGACATTTCTAATATCTTTGTGCCAATGATTCCTGCATTTGTCGGTACTGGGATCGTGGCAGGGATTGCCGCAGTTTTAGCAAACTTAGTCACAGCCGGAACACTTGATGCAGCAACATGGCAACAATATATCGATGTGATGAACATCTTGAAAAACGGGATGTTTAGCTACCTAGTTATCTATACAGGTATCAATGCTGCACAAGTTTTTGGTGCAACACCAACTCTTGGTGGAGTTATCGGGGCCGTTGTGATGCTGACAGGGATGAATCCGGAAGCACCACTGAAAAACTTATTTACTGGTGAAGCTCTTGCAGCTGGACAAGGTGGGATCTTAGGTGTCATCTTCGCTGTTTGGCTATTGTCAATCGTTGAGAAAAAACTGCATAAAGTAGTACCTGATGCGGTAGATATCATCGTTACACCAACTCTTTCATTGATTACCATCGGTCTGATTGAAATTTTCTTCATCATGCCTTTAGCAGGTTTCATTTCTGATGGCATGGTCGGTGGGATCAACTGGGTACTTGGCGTTGGTGGAGCATTTGCCGGCTTCGTTCTAGGCACATTATTCTTGCCGATGGTTATGTTCGGACTGCATCAAATTTTGACTCCAATCCATGTGCAAATGATTGATGAAACTGGTCGTACGCTATTGCTTCCAATTCTTGCGATGGCTGGTGCAGGACAAGTGGGTGCAGCATTGGCATTATGGATTCGCTGCAAAAAAGATAAAGAATTAACAGAAATGATCAAAGGAGCTTTACCAGTCGGGATCCTAGGAATCGGCGAACCATTGATTTACGGAGTAACATTACCTCTAGGACGCCCATTTATTACTGCTTGTATCGGTGGAGGTATCGGCGGGGCAGTGATCGGAATGATCGGAAATGTCGGGGCTATCGCTATTGGACCTTCAGGAGCCGCTTTGATCCCATTGATCTCTGACGGTAAATGGTTAGGCTACATCCTTGGATTATTGGCAGCTTATGCTGGTGGCTTCGTTGCTACATTCTTCTTCGGTATTCCTAAAGACCGTTTAGAAAAAGAAGAATTAGAGACTGAAACAGCCACAGTAAATGAAGTGCCTGAAAAAGCAGTACCTCAAACTTCAGCTGAAAGTGTGACTATCCTCTCATCAGTTGCTGACGGAACAGTTGTTTCTTTAGATAAAGCAAGTGATCCAGTTTTTGCACAAAAGATGATGGGTGAAGGCTACTTTGTAGAACCAGAAAACGGACATATCCATTCTCCAGTTACTGGGGTAGTCAGTTCTGTCTTCCCAACGAAACACGCTATTGGGATCACAACGCCAAATGGTTTAGAAATCTTGCTTCATATGGGAATCAACACAGTTGACTTAGGCGGTACGCCATTTGATGTGAAAGTAACAGAAGGGCAGCAAGTGACACCTGATACGCTTGTAGCAGAAGCTGACTTAGAAGCGATCAAAGCAGCAGGCAAAGAAACATCCATGATCGTCTTGGTAACCAATATGGATCGTGTAAAAAACTTTGTCTTGGAAAAAACAGGTAAAGCAAAAGCAAAAGCACCTGTGATGGATGTCAAAGCTTAATATGATAGAAACAATAGAAACGAAAGAAGAAGCTGAAATCTATTTTTCAGCTTCTTCTTTTTTATTATTTATTGTTTTCTGCTAAAATCTGATAAATTCGTGTCACATCAGATGGTGTTCCCCGTAATTCATAATCTGCCAAGAAAGGAAAGCCAAATGTTTGTGCATATTGTTTGGCTGTTAGACAATACTGATTATTGAAGTTTTTATTCCCGCTACCGACTACACCAAGACAAAGTTTATGATTGTCTTCATGTTCCAGATATTCACGCATCGTTTCGGTCAAGATTTCTGTATCACCGTTATCTAAACCATTTCCGCCGTCTAAATAAGTAGGAACGAAAGTAAAAAATGGTTCTGTTTCTTTCGTAAAATCACTATTTTCATGGATTTCTTTTAAAGTAACTTCAGGATTGACAGGATCTTCTGCATGCATTTTTTCAGCATATTCTGCTAGATGTTTGGCAAAGGCACGCGTATTTCCTGAAATCGATATATATAAAATGTTCATGGATCATCCCCCAATTCTTTCCTTTTAGTATAGCATCTTTTTTAAGTTTTTTGGTGGTGTAATTTGGAAAGGGACTAGGCGCTTTGCTTGTATAATGAGAAAAAAGCCGGTAGAATTATATTTCTATTAAAGTTTTTATTAATTAAGTAAAAATAAAAAAGGTTTGTTATACTTTTTGATAAAAGCGGTTTTATTTTGGAGGATGCTTACATGGATACAGAGCAACAGAAAAAAGGAATTGGTTTAATTCCACTTGCTGCCTTAGTAATTGGTTCAGCGATTGGAGGTGGCGTATTTGGTATTATGACGGACATCTCCGGATCGGCTGGCGGCCCAGCTATTTTCAGTTGGGTACTCGTAGGAACAGCAATGTTGATGCTCTCCTTATCGATCAATAATATCAATAAAAAACGTCCAGATTTAAAAGGCGGGATCTTTAGTTACGCAGAAGAAGGTTTTGGCCGTTTCGCTGGTTTTATCAGCGGTTGGGGTTACTGGCTCACATGCTGGTTAGGCAACGTAGCTTTTGCAACATTGTTGATGAGCGCATTAGGATATTTCTTCCCAGTATTTGAAGGTGGGCAAAATTTGGCATCGATCGTGATGAGTACAGTCTTCTTATGGGGATATGCATGGCTAGTGAATCGGGGAGTCGAAAATGCTAGTTTCGTCAATGCTATCGTCACATTCTGTAAATTAGTGCCATTATTTTTATTTATTGTAGTAGCTATCAGCACGTTTTCGATCCAACAATTCATTGATAACTTTTCTAGCGACATTATATTGAATGCGAATGGACAGCCGATCCCGTTTTCCAGTCAAGTATTGAGTTGCATCATGGTGATGCTTTGGATATTTGTTGGTATTGAAGGAGCCTCTGTCGTAGGTTCACGAGCAAAAAAACAATCAGATGTTGGGAAAGCAACGATTCTAGGGATATTCGGCTTGATTATTATTTACGTCTTGGTTTCCATGCTTCCATATGGGACAATGACGATGAATCAGCTGCAAACGATCAAGGCGCAGCCTGCTATGGGCTATGTGTTTGAAATGATGGTTGGTAAATGGGGAGCAGTCGTGATCAACGGCGGTTTGATCATTTCTTTAGTTGGTGTTTGGCTCTCATGGACGATCTTACCGATTGAAACAATGGGAAACATGGCTGAAGACGGACTTTTGCCTAAAGCATGGGGAAAACTCAACAAAAATGGGGCACCAACTTATGCTATCGTATTGACGACGTTATGTACGAATGTCTTTTTACTTTCATTATTATTCACTGACAGTGCTTATAACTTTGCTTACACACTTGGTACAGCAGCTATTTTCTTCACGTGGCTTTTCTTAGGATTGTACCAAATGAAACTTTCTTATCAGCGGAAAGAATGGGTCCAATTTTTAGTAGGGCTTTTAGCAAGTGCCTTTCAAGTATGGGCTATGCTAGTCGTAGCCTTTAATGAAGTAATGCTTGTTCTTGTTCTTTTCTTGCCAGGCATTTATTTTTATCTCAAAGCACGTAAGGAGCAAAACGAGCCTGTACAACATATCCACTTAGATAAGATTTTACTTATAGGTGTGACGATGGTCGGAGTGATTGCAATGGTTTTATTTGCCACTGGGATGCTTCACGTATAGAAGTATAAAAGAAGTATAAGGAGAGGTTGTGAGCCTGTCGTTTATTCAAAAACATACTAGGAAAGGAGCTGTGACACAAATGTTGTCACAGCTCCTTTTTCAGAATAAACGGTGTTTAAGAGACAGCCAATCGGCAATAAGGCTGAACGTCTCTTTCACAACCTCTTTTTTGATGACTCATCATACATTTTTTCGCTTAAATACGAGATATCCTAATGCTAAGAACAAAACGATGTAAGCTAAATTACCGAACAGCATTTGATTAGTAGAAAGATGAGTCAATTGCTTCATGATCTCTTCGTTTCCAATTTGGTTTTGCAGATTCAACATACTGATCGGATTCCATTTGATCCACTCCCATTTTTGGATGAGTGCGATAAGGATACCAGATATGATTGACGAAGCAAAATAAAAGACGATTCCTGCTGAGATGGATGCACCGGAACTATTGATAAAGCAAGCAATCATCAACACTAAACTTAAAATCAGCCATAAACCGATATAACTACCCAAAGTATAAGTGAACAAGCTTTGGATCAGTGTTTGACCAGTAGAAACCTTCTCCGTGAAGGAAATCGAAGGGAAAAGAATCAGTTTCATCAACACAGTGACAATAATAGCTAAAAGGTATAAATAAACAGAATAAATAACTAATGTGATCCATTTGCTTACTAATATTTCTCCTCGAGAATACTTTCTATAAAGGAGATTTTTCAATGTACCATATTGTGCTTCCATCGAAATGATCGTGCTTGCAGCTGCAATCATGATAAAGACAATCCAAGATGTGGCACTAAAAAGCTGAGCAGTCATTTCAACTGGATCAATGATCGTCGTGTATTTTTTGGCTAGAAGTGCTGTTCCTATGAGCAAAACAACTAATAGAACAGATAAAACAGCAGTTGACTTTTTCTTGATCAATTTAAATAATTCTTGTTTTACAAGCAATGTCATTTTTCTTCTTCCCCCTTTACTGAATCCAGAATTTCCAATAGAGAAGATTCCAAATCATTCGTCAGATGCTGGACGTCTGTCACATGGATATTTTGTGCAGACAATAACTGGATCACGGTTCCTAATAATTCTTCGTTTTCTTTTAAAAGCTTGATTTTATCAGAATCTTCCAAAGTATATCCAGCTTCTGTCAAGATCGTTCGAGCAGCTAGATCATTCGTTGTAGAGATAATGATGAAATCTTGCGCTGCTTGGTTCAATTCAGCCATTGTACATTGCTTGATGATCTTTCCTTGATTGATCAGGATCAGCTCATCCACCATTTTTTCAAGCTCACTGAGTAAGTGACTGGAGATCAAGAAAGAGGTGCCTTGAGTAGCTAAGTCGGTAATGATTTTTCGCACATCTCTTGTTGCTTGTGGATCCAACCCGTTCATCGGTTCATCTAAAATAACGATAGAAGGATGGTTCAGTAAGGCAAGAGCAATCCCTAGCTTTTGTTTCATTCCCAACGAGTAAGATTTCGCTTTTTTGTGAATGTACTTTTCCATCTTGAGCTGATTCACGATAGTATCGATAGCAGATACATCGTTTGTTTCAGAGAATAACTTCAGATGATCATAGCCTGTTAAGAATGGGTAGATACCCGGATATTCGATCAATGCTCCTACTTGTTCCAACCCTTTATGACTAGAGGGAGAAATCTCATTTTCCCCAATACGGATTGTTCCATCTGAGTAATGGATCAGTCCTAAAATAGCTTTCATGATCGTTGTTTTTCCAGCGCCATTAGGACCTACTAATCCAACGATTTTGCCAGGGGATAAGCTAAAACTGACATCGCTGAGGGCTTGTTTGTGACCAAAGTTCTTGGATAATTCTTGGACCGAAAGACTTTTCAAAAATATTCACTCCTTTTCTATAGATAGTAAAAGCATACACCAGATGAGTGGAGAAGTCGCTAGGTCATTGGACTTATTTCTTATTTTTTCATAAAAAAATTGAATATTAAATAAAAAGGCTTATTTTTTCTGATCAGTACTTATTCCAAGTGTCTAGTGGCCGCTAGTAATCTTGATGCCAATGATACTGATGAGTAGCATCCCCACAAAGAACCAAGTGGAAAGATTCAGCTTATCATGAAACAAGACCACACCAATTATGACCGAACCAACTGCGCCAATCCCTGTCCAGATAGGATAAGAGAGACTCATCGGCAAACTTTTGATTGCCTTTGATAAAAAGTAAAAACTAGCAATCATTCCAATCACTGTGTAAAAAGAATAATTGATTTTAGAAAAACCATCACTCCATTTCATCATCGTTGACCAGAATACTTCCAAAATTCCTGCTATGATTAATTCCATCCATGCCATACATACGTTCCTCCTTCAATATAAAAAATACACAAAAAGAGGAGAATCATCCCTTCAAAGACCTAATGGAATGATCATCCTCTTTTTTACTACCCGGTGGCAGATCGTATATCTTTTTCTGTAGTATAGCACACCTATCCAGATATCGGCAATCTCATACTTTTTAGTAAAGTGTAACAAGCATTGACGGATATATCGTTAGCAGAAAAGAAGATGAATGCTTTGCAATTTCATAGAAAGGAGTTGTTATTTATTAATCATTTAAAAAAACAGTAACTAGACCTTATTTTTATATATTAGCAGGCAATAAATTAAAAAAAGCTTTACCTTACAATAAGTAAGATAATTTTTGTGATAAAAAAATAACGAAAAATATTTAAAAATAGTGTCTATTTGGGAGCGTCAATAATTTTGTGTAAATAAATTGTCCTCCTGCAAAATAATTAG
>OKPQ01000178.1_pt1 | contig 21165 bp, 19 predicted proteins | sample 1611121 | NCBI WGS metagenome assembly OKPQ01 (sample SAMN04436712, study PRJEB24849) | human gut metagenome | biome: human gut; feature: NICU; material: stool | host: Homo sapiens | place: USA: Saint Louis, MO | collected 2010-08-16 | reverse complement strand
TTCTAAGTTTTGCTTACGTCATCCCTCTATTCATGTCTAAGGGAATCTATCATAGTGTCAATCAGGATACTTACTTTCATTTATCTCGAATCATAGGACTAGATAATGTATGGAGTTCTCCAGTAAACTTCAATAACTTCGATCATCATGGAACAATGATGAATATTTTTTATCCATGGCTTACTCTTTATCCAGCTTTTTTATTTTATAAAATGATGGGAAATCTTGTTTTAGGTTATAATATCTACTATTTTTTTATCACTTTTTTAACAATGGTCGTTTCTTATTTTTCTATGAAACAAATAAAAAACAATCGTTATATTTCGCTGTTATTTTCGATTATTTATACATTTTCCGCCTATCGTGCCATTGACATATTCCATCGTGCTTCATTGGGAGAAGCTGTCGCTTTAACATTTTTGCCTTTGATACTAATGGGGTGTTACGAAATTTATATTAGAGATTACCAAAAATGGTACTGGTTGTCTATTGGCATGACGCTAGTAGTGTATACTCATTTACTTTCTGTCGCTATGGTTTCTGTATTTATTGGAGGAACGTTGTTTCTTTCTTTTTATTTTTGGGACCAAAAAATCGCTAGACTCTTAAGTCTTTTAAAAGCTACCGCCCTCACCTTTTTTTTAAGTGCGGGATTCTTAATTCCTTTTATTCAACAATCTAGAGCACAAGAATTGAAAGTCCCACTGGGAAAAGAATTAAGTGGTATGGCTCCTAGTGATATGCTGACACATATTTTAAATAATAACTATAACAACTATACTATTGGATTATTCTTATTTCTCGGATTGATTGGTGCTTTTATTTTTATAAAAAAATTAACTGCTGATGATTTATTTATTTTCTTTCTTGGTGTATTTGTTCTTTTTTGTTCAACCAATTTATTTCCTTGGCAACTTTTTAACCATACACCAGTTAAGAGTCTACAATTTGTCTGGCGGTTAAATGGTTTTTCTTCTTTATTTATAGCCTATACGATGAGTATAGTGATCTATTATATTTTTTCTACTAAAAATAATTCATGGAAAATAATGGTCTTTACGTTTCTTGCACTAATATTGCATCTCTCAGGAGTAAGCAATTCTATCCATGCTAACAAAGATTCATTAACACTTATAGCACCTGAAAACGCTGTTGCTATAGCTGAAAATTACAATCATACTGATTATGCAAACAAAGAGTCAATCTATCATCCTGATATGATTAATAATGATCAATATTTACTAGGTAACCAGGAAATAAATCCAACAACTCATTTTATGAGTAACAAACTTACAATTGAATTAGATAATTCGAATAATAAAAATACTGTCTTGACGACACCTATTTATCGTTATAAAGGGCAAGTGGCTTCTATTAATGGCAAACTAGTACAAACAAAATTATCTAAGTTTGGCACAACTGAATTAACTATTCCTCCAGGTATAAATAAAGTCGTTATTACTTATCAGTACACAAAACTAGCAATTGCTTCAAGATATTTATCTATCGTTACTTTGATTTTATTTTTACTTTATCGATTTACTTTTTCTAAACAAAAACAACCGAGAAGAGAAGTACAACATTCTCACTAGATTTTTATTTAAGAAAGACTTTTTAGCTGTACACATAAACAGGCTAAAAAGTCTTTTTTTATATTTCTTTAATTTGCTTCATACATTATTTAACATCGATATTTATACTGTGAAACATGCGTTTCATCCATTATCAAAGTATTTTTATCGATAATAAACTTCATCCAAAAACAGACCTTGTGCAGGGACGGTTTCTCCTGCATGTTGCCGCACTTTGCTTTCAAATATTTCATCGATTGTTTCTATCGGCATGGCACCTGTGCCGATTTCTAGTAATGTCCCCATGATAATCCGCACCATTTTATATAAGAATCCGTCTCCGACAAAAGTAAAATGAAGCATTTCTCCCTTTCGTTCGATAGATAATTCATCAATCGTACGCACTGTGGATTTTTTTGATTTTTTCAATGCAGAAAAACCAATGAAATCATGTGTACCCACTAATTTTTCGCAAGCTGCATTCAGCTTGTCCATATCCAACTCTTGAGGGAAATAAAAGCTGTGGTTTCGCTCAAATGCTGAAGGAATCACGTTGTTCCAAACATAATAGCTGTATTTTTTGCCCACCGCATTATATCTTGAATGGAAGCGCTCAGGCACTTCTTCGATTCTTTTGATGACAATATCCCGCGGAAGGTAACGATTCATAAAGTCGATCATTTCTGCCAGTCCAATTTCTGTGTTTGTTTTAAAATTTGCTACTTGTCCTCGCGCATGGGTGCCAGCATCTGTTCTTCCTGATCCAATAATTTCTATCTCTTCATTTGTCATCTGATGCAATACTTTTTCGATTTTTCCTTGAATGGTTTTATCGTCATCTCCAAGTCTTTGCCATCCTGAATATCTTTTTCCGTCATATTCGATTGTCAACTTGATGTTTCTCATATTTTAGTGGCTCCTCTGTCTTCCATTTGGTCTTCTCTCTACCTTTTTAAGATTGTAGCACAAAATATAGCTCCTTGCTTCTCTAAGACAGAAGCTATACAAGAAAACTGTGGAAATATATATTTCAGAAAAACAAAAAACAGCCACCGGATGAAGTATCCGCTGACTGTTCAATTTGACGGCTCAAGTTTTACTGTTTGAGATGCAAGATACTCAACCAGGCAATGGGCACATAATTAAAGAAAAAACTGATTCTTTGGCAAAAACCTATTTTATTCAGTAATGGCCAAGAATTTATAGAAGGAATTCTTGCCAGTCCATAAATCGCCGCAAAAAGCAAACTGATCACAGACAGTCCAAGGTATAAGTGGCTTACGTCCATTTGCCCATTTTTTCGATAGATCAAGAAAAGAAGAACTGGAAACAATAAAAAACCACTGTAACCTAAACCTGATCCGATATTATGGACCCATGTCGAGACATTCCACGAAGATTCATGGGTATTGATACTGAACAAACCTGTAAAGATACAATCACCTATACCATAGAACGCGATGGCTGCTGTAACTAGGGTAGCTAATACACGAGATGTACTTACAAATGCAGCATACAATGCAGGCAATGACAGGATGAAAAAGATCCCTGAAACCACAGACCAAATAAGAAACGCTTTTCTTACAGGACTGGAAACCTCTCCAAATACACTGATCACGCTCTTCATTTGATCTAATTCAGGATAATACAATCCTAATACGTACGGAGTCAAAAAATCACTCAGCACGCCTAATAATAAAAAGAAAAAACCAAATTTACGTAAAAAATCCATGATACGCCTCCAATAACAATTACCTATGCTTTTAATTGTTATTATAAACGACTTTATCTTGATTTAACAGAAACCTCTATTTACACGAACATCTATATAACTCATTAAAAACTCGAATCATTTTAAAAATACTAAATATCTAACGTTCAACGTTCACTTAATCCATCTAAACAATCTTTCAATTTGATTTTTTCCCCACTTCTTTTACGCGCGCCTAGCTCTCCTATTGCAGTAAACAACAGATCACTTGACGAATTTAAGGCAGTTTCCATTGAATCCTGGATAACACCGATAATAAATCCAATACCAACGATTTGCATCGCGACATCATTAGAGATACCAAACAAACTACATGCTAATGGAATCAATAACAGTGAACCGCCCGCAACACCTGAAGCTCCACAAGCAGCTAAAGCAGACAAAATACATAAAAGGACTTTCAAAACAAATGGTGCTTCAATCCCTAAAGAATGTACAGCAGTCAACGTCATCAAGGAAATGGTAATCGCGGCACCGCCCATATTGATCGTAGCACCTAACGGGATCGATATGGAATAAGACTCTTTTGTCAATTTCAATCTTTCAGCCAACATCATGTTTATCGGGATATTTGCGGCAGAACTTCGGGTAAAGAAAGCGGGAAGTGCGCTTTCTTTCAAACAAAAGAAAATCAATGGATAGGGATTTTCTTTAATAAACAAAAACGTGAGGAATGGGTACACAACTAATGCGACAAACAGCATCGTACCGATCAAAACAAGTAAAAGCTGCAGATACTCTGCCAATCCAGCGATTCCAGTCGTAGCAATTGATTGATAAACCAATCCTAAAATCCCTATCGGAGCAAATGCAATAATCACTTGTACGACTTGTGACAACGCTATAGATATCTGATCCACCAACTCTTTTGTCGATTCTGAACGTGCTCGAAAAGCTAGTCCCAACAATACAGCCCAGAATAAAACGCCAAGGTAATTCGCATCAATAAGAGATTGAACAGGATTTTGTGTGACATTCGTCAACATAGTAGATAAAACACTTTCCAAACTTTGCGGTGCTTTTTCAGATACTGTTTCTTGTAAAGTAATAGGAACAGTAAAAATTGAACTTACAATAACTGCTACAAGTGCAGAAAGCAATGTTCCCACTAAATATAAGATCAAAATAGGCTTCACGAATGTCTTATTCCCAATTTTATGCTTGGCAATTGACGCCATCGTCAAGAAAAAAACCAGAATAGGTGCGATTGCCTTCAAGCAACTGACAAACAACGTTCCCAATATTGAAATAAATGTCCATGTGGGGAAAAAGATACCAAACAATATTCCGACTAAAATACCAACAACAATACGTTGAACTAACGACATATCCAAAAACTTCTCTAACAAATGACCACCCTTTCACAATTTTAACAATCATTGTATCATTTTATGCAAAGAAACTAAAGGTATAATTTTCTAAAAATTCTAACAATACAAACAACCATTTCTTGCTAATTTTGTACTTTTTCTGTCTACACGTTGTTTTTTGAGATATTCTAAGTTAGGATGTTATTAATGGGCAACTTATCAGGAAACGTTTTCTTATGTTTTTGTCCAATTTTTTTGTGAGGTGTTTATTCTTGAAAAAAATAAAGAAGGAGAGTTATGGCTTCCTGACAATCTTTGTCGCTTGTATAATGATGGTTTTACAGCGTATATTGATTTCAGCAGTCACTATTCCTACATATGCAACAAACCCTGGTCGATTCTACATCTATACATTTTTACAAACTTCCGTTGTTATTGGTACAAATTTGATCCCACTTTACATGGGTTACCAATATCAAAAAATCGCCCGTTTAAAAGTTTTACATTATTTAAGTCGTTTTGCCTTTATATTCCTAACAGCCACACTAGCTTGCAATATCTTTTTTTACGTACAAGCTGGCAGCTTGAATATTCGTGATTATTGGCTTATCCTAACACCTATCAGTCAGAATTACTTTACTTATGCTGTTTCTTGTACTTTGCTTTTTTGTAGTATTCCTTATACAGTTGGATTTTTAAATAAATTATCGAAAACAACAATTAAATATCTACTATTATTTTTAACAATTGGATTAGTTGGCTGCTCTACTCTATTTAATAAAGACCCGTTTGCATTACAGAATGGACAGAGTATTTTATGGATTTTTTATTTATTTTTAATGGGTTATGGTTTGAAAGAATGGAACTGGAAAGAAAAGGTCCGCTATAAGCTTCCTCAAGTATTTATCAGCTTGATTGTTTTATTCGGTTTGATTATTTTGATGACACAAATTTCACTCATCATCAGAGGAAATACAGATACAGCGCTGAGGTTTTCTAAACCATATTCTCTCTTCGCAATGTATTATACTTTCTCTTCGTTTTTATTTTTAGAAATGCTATCTGATAAATTAGGTATAAAAGGAAGAGGAAATTTTCTTGCTGTATTTTTGATTGTCACTCAAGTTATATGTAATTTCCCTTTAGTTTCTTATCGCGTATCTACATTTATGAAACGTGAATTTCCAAACTCAGGGAAGGCATGGCTGATAAATATCGGGCAGTTTTTTATTTACTATTTATTAGCAGTGTCCCTCCTAGTTATCTTTTTATTTTATATACAAAAAATCCGTTTCATTCATCGTTTCATCGAATACTTCGCTTTTGATTCGATTGAACAATTAACACAACGTTGGAAAAAAAGAATTCATTGGCTTTTTGTTCATAAAAGTTATTTTTTAGTTGGAGCATTTTTTTACTGCTTTATCTTCGTGCAGATTTTCGTTTTAGAACCAAAAGAAGGTTGGAAAGAAACTATCCAGGTTGCCTTAAAAATATTTACTCAGCGACAAGCACCCATGATCCTGACAATCATCATTATTATGGGATTTTTCTTCTTACTATTGTTGATTTCCAATCGTTTTTGGTACGCCTTGACTGCTACCTTGATCATTAACTTACTGCTCACTATTTCGACAGTAATCAAAATGGAAATGCGGGAAGAGCCTGTCTTTCCTTCAGATTTAAAAATGCTGACCGGATTGTCAGAACTATTATCGATGGTTAGCCCAGTCTTATTAATCGTGGGCGGATTGATCCTTCTCCTATTATTGATTACTAGTATTATTGTACAACGTAGACTACAAAAACAGTATTCCTTGAAGATTCATTGGAAACGTCGATTTATCAGTATCGCTGTATTATTAGGATGTTTTTCGGGTGTCTTTTTCATTAATCATAAAAATTCGCCTTCTTTCTTGCTGTTTAATTTATTTAAAGTAAACAAGACTTTCTTTAACCAGCAAGGCGCCGTAAAAGATAACGGACCAGTCATTCAATTCCTAAACAATATCGACATTAAAATCATGGAAGAACCTGCTGGCTATTCGAAAGAAAAAATTAATGGAATAATGAAAAAGTACAACACAAAGGCAGATGAAATCAACCAAACAAGAAGTGACTGGTTAAACAATCAGACGATCGTTCTCAATTTAAGTGAAAGCTTCAGTGATCCTGCACGTGTCCCTAATCTGACAGTACCTACAGACCCTATTCCTTACATCAAAAGCATTATAACAGAAGGAACAGGAGGATTGATGTTATCCGTCGGTTATGGTGGCGGAACAGCTAACATGGAATGGGAAGGACTGACAGGCTTGAGTATCAGTAACCTGTCTGCTTCGTTAGTTACACCTTATACCCAGCTAGTGGAGCGTCAGAAAATAAGTCCAAATATTACCGATCTATTCGATGAAAAAATAGCCATCCATCCTTTTACAGCTGCTCTTTATCGCAGAAAACAAGTGTTTGATAAATTTGGTTTTGACAGGTTCTATTATTTAGACAGTCCGGATAAATTAACTTATACGGATAAAATAGAACAAAGCCCACGCATATCGGATGATTCAGCATACAAAGAAACCTTGAAAGCTTTACAAAGCAATACAGAAACGTCGCAATTCATCCAATTATCCACTATGCAAAACCATATGCCTTATGATGATTACTATAGTGAATTGAACTACACTGCTGAAGGAACTGCTGTCATTCCTAATAGAAGAAAAGAATTACAAACTTATATGCAAGGCCTTCACTATACCGATACAGCAGTAAAAAAATTCATCCAAGAAATCGACAAAATCGATAAACCGATTACCTTTGTTTTTTATGGTGACCATTTACCCGCAATCTATAGTGGGAATGATTCGAAAAAATATGGATTAGAACAGCACCAGACAGATTATTTCATTTATAGCAACAAGTATAGTCGTGAACAAGCAGCTACGTTAAATAAAGAAGTTGTTGCTCCTAATAACTTTGGTGCTATGGCTCTTGAGCATGCGAATATCAAAGTAACTCCTTACTATGCGTTGTTGACAGAAGTATCTAATCATCTACCTGCATTAACAATTGATCCTACAGAAAGCTTGTCTAATCGTTTTAATGGAAAACAGGTCTTTGTTACAGAGGATAGTCAAATTATCCAAGAAAAAAATTTAACTGAGAAACAAAAAGAAATTCTAGAAGATTATCGTCTGATACAATATGATCTTGTTGCAGGTAACCAGTACAGTGCAACATGGGCGACACAAAAAATAAAAGACTAACAAATAAACTGAGCAAGGGGTTGTGATAAAAGACATGTCACAACCCCTTGTTTATCTCATTAATTTGCTTGTCCATAAACGATTTGATTAAAGCCATTTTTCAATTCATTATTCGCTGTCTCGTTAAAGTAAAGATAATTATCGGGATTCCCCTGATTTTGTTGTGTCACCAATACTTTTGGCTGATTTTGCTGAAACCCGAATAGATAGACGTGCTTTTTCAGATATGGTTCTGTCTCTGCATCGGAATAGACGGCTGTGATTTGATAATCTGCTTGACCTGTCCCACTTTCTGACCATTCTGCAGAAACAGGCACTCCACCAATAGCCATCTTCCACTCCCCGTTCAAAATAGCTTGAGGGACTTTAAGACCATATAAGTCCACACTCATTTGATTCGTATAGCTTTTGTATTGTTGTCCCATTGTTTGGCCCCATGTAGCCATAAATGCCTCTAATTGCGCGGATTTGTCTGCATTCCACAGTATTTGTTCGACTTGTTCGCTGCTTTCTGAAGATGAAGCCTCTACAGAAGAACTTGAAGTAGATGTTTGAGTTGTTTCAGTCGCTTTGGAAGACTCTGACGAAGTAGAGGTATCTGCTGTTTCCGTACTTGCTGCAGTTGGCTTGCTCTCTGTGCTAGTTGTTGTAGTAGTTGCAATTGTTGCTTTCGCTGTTTCTTTTGTTGATTCTTTTTTCGATTCATTCCCGTTGGTACAACCAGCTAACAAAAAAGCTAGACCAATTGTTACTAAAATCCTTTTTTTCAATTAAAAAACTCCTTTCGATTACTCCCACTTCTTTATTCTATCAAATAAGCAATGTGATTTTATTGATTTTTTGTATTTTCTCATCCATCTTTTAAACCTTTTAAAAACTAAGAAGCACCCGCTGATGTTGTCTGTAATACATCAGCGGGTGCTTCTTTTATTTTAATCTTCGTGATTTTCCAATTTACCTCACGCTTTATATTTGTATTTGAAGAAACATAGACTTTTAGTCATCATCGTCTTCCTCATCCAAATCTTGTCGGACAGTTTTTCCTTGGAGTCTTTGTACTTGGTAGATGATTTCTTTATTGAAACTTAAAAGTTCAACGAGTAATTGTTGCAAGCCATATTTTTCTTCTTTTTCAGCTAACTTGATTGCCCGTGTGATAAACATATTTTGGAAATCAAAATCTTTTGCAAAGTTTTCCAACATTGTTGAGGCTGGTAAATATTTGTTTTGACCATGTTCGTAAATTTTTCCATAACGCATGACTTCTTCTAAAGTAGACGGAACGATTTCATTATCAATCACTAACTCATGAGAGATTTTATTGAACCATCTCGCTTCTTGATCAGCATATTCTGAAAAAAGGGTACTTAATTCTTGCGAAGATGTACCCAAAACATACAATTGTGCTTGGATCAATTTCATTTCTTCTAATTTAAAATTTGCTAATACATGCCCCACCATGGCGCCAGCAGTTGGTTTATGATGGTCGATATCTGCTTGTTTTGTTTCTTGAGCAAATTTTTCTTCCACTATATTCACTGATTTACGCCTCTTTTACTTTTGTTGATTGGACTTCATAACCTAATTTTTCCACAACTGCAGCTAATTGTTCAGGGTGGACTTCATCTGGATCAAAGTTTGCTTTGATTTTGCTCGCATTAAACAAAACTTTCGTATTGCTTACCCCAGGCTGTTGAGAAACCGCATGTTCGATTTTTTGCATACAGCTTGGACAAGCTAGTGTATCTAATTGCATAATAATTTTTTTCATCGTAGTTCTTCCTTCCTTTTTCTTGATAGTCTTATTCTAGATTACAGCTTCCATAAAAAAATTGATTCTTATCAAGTTTTACGATTTTTCTTCTTTGCTTTCGTGTCCAAAATACAATAAACGCATCGCGTTAAAGATAACGATCAAGATACTAGCTTCGTGAACGAACATCCCACTAGCCATGTAAATAAACCCGGCAAATAAGCCGATGAGTAAAAATAAGACGACACCAATGGCAATCACTACATTTTCACGGGTATTTAAAACAGTTTTCTTAGCCAAGCGGTAGGCATGAACAAACGATCCAAAACTAGATTGCATCAAGACAACGTCACTCGTTTCGATAGCAACATCCGTTCCTGATCCCATAGCAATCCCGATATCAGCCGCAGCCAAAGAGGGAGAATCATTGATTCCATCTCCAATAAAAGCAACGCGCAATCCTTGTTCTTGGTATTTTTTCACAAATTGAACCTTTTCGTCTGGTAATAATTCAGCATGGACTTCATCAATGCCTAACATATCAGCTACATAATCAGCAGTCATCTGATTATCACCTGTCAGCATCACTAACTGTTTTGCTCCTGCTTGTTTCAACTTAGCTAATTGTTCAGCGACTTCTGGTCGAATCACATCTGATACACCTATGATTTGAGTGATTTTTTTGTCGATTGCTACAATAATGACTGAGCTGCCTGTTTGTTGTAATTGATGTAAATCTTGTACTTGCTTTGGTGTAAGAGAAAGTTTGTGAGCGGCAATCAATTTGGTGTTGCCCGCACAAACTGCATGACCATCAATCTCAGCTGTGATGCCTTGTCCCTTGATTGTCTGATTATCTTTGACTGCTAATTGTTGAAAATCAATGTCTTTCTCCTGAACATAATGGATCACGGCGCGCCCCAGAGGATGATCGGATAACGTTTCTAATCGAGCCACTAAAGCTAAGCTGTCCCCTTCATTCTCTGTATAGTTCTTGATAGTGGATACAGCAGTAGTTCCTTTGGTCAATGTACCGGTTTTATCAAAGACAAAAGTATCGATTTTGGCAAAAGTATCCATTGCTTCACCGCCTTTGACTAAGATGCCCCGTTTCGCTCCATTACCGATTCCTGCTACATTCGAAACAGGCGCACCAATGACTAAAGCGCCAGGACAACCAAGAACCAAAACAGTGATTGCTAAACGAAAATCACGACTGATCAGACCAACAAGCAACGCAACAAGTAAAACGGTTGGAGTATAATACTGAGAAAATCGATCAATGAATTTTTCCGCATGGGATTTGGTATCTTGTGCTTCTTCTACTAATTCGATAATTTTGGCAAAGGTCGTATCATCTCCGACCTTAGTTGCTTCGATCGTCATATAGCCATCTGCTAAAATCGTTCCAGAGAAGACTTCATCTCCACTGATTTTGACGACTTGTCGTGATTCACCAGTCACTGCGGCTTCATCCGCATAACCTTTTCCGTCAATGACTCGTCCGTCCACAGGAATAGCTCCACCAGTTTTTACTAAGACAATATCGCCTTCTTCCACGTCATCGATTTCCACTTCTTCAGTCGTTCCATCTTCTTGGACAACACTAGCAGTCGATGGGGCCATCTCGGTCAAAGCCTTGATTGATTCCCGCGTTTTGGTCAATGTTTTTTGTTCCAGATAGCTACCAAACAAAAACAAGAATGTAACGATAGCTGACTCCTTGTATTCTCCGATCATAAAGGCACCAAGCACAGCAATAGTAACGAGTAAATCAATTGAGATAACTTTGACTTTCACTGCCTGATACGCATGGATCATAATAGGTATGACCGCAATAATAGAAGCTATGGCTAGAGCAATGTTATAGAACAAGACAAATCCAGTAAATTTTCCGATAAAACCAAAAATAATCAACACAGCTGATAAGGCGGTGATATGATTTCGGTGCTCTTGGATCCACTTTTGAAATTTCATCTTTCTCCCTCTTTTCCTTTTCGTTCTTACGAGACTAAGTATAGAGACTTATCCATCATAAAAAATTGACCACTATCAAGTTTAGTCAAAAAGGCGGTTTTCTTTTGGTAGAATATACTACAAAAAATAGTTAGCAAGAAGACTCACTAAAAGTGATCTTGCCAACTATTGTCGTTTCTATCAAAATTTTCATTGAATGATTTTCCTGTACAGCATACATCGGAGATCTATTTCTTTATCTAAGATTTTTATCTTGCTAATTTTTTCCTTTAGTCTTTCAAATCCACGTCGTTCATAGAATTGATACGTACAGCCGCTATCTGTAAAAAGGAATATTTCTTTTCCTTTCTCTCTCTTTTCAAATTCTGTTAGCAACTGGGTGCCGATGCCTTTTATTTTCAAATCAGGATTTGCAGCTAAAAAAATGATCTCTCCATCTGGCGAATGCTTCTTTAAATATGCTGCAAGCATTTGTTCATTTGCTGTCTCGTAAGCTCCTTTACTTTCTTTAGCAAATATATTTTGTAAAAAATCGAATATCTTAACATATATTTGCTGTCCAAAAGAACGATGTTTCTTTTTTTCTCCTTTTATCTCCGCCAGCAAAACACCTGCCAACTCGTCCTCTGCATACAAAGCAAGAATTTGAGTTGCTCGATTCAACTCCATATACAAAAAATATCTTCCGTAAAGATTCAGCAGAAGTTCATTTCCCATATATCTCTCAAAGTTCATTCCTTCAACAGCAAAATAGATAGCTTTTTTGTAATCTTTCTTTTCCAAGGGTTTAAAAGTTAGTTTCATCATTTCGCCTCCTCAACTTCAATGATTGTGTTATACTTACATTATAATAGACACAGTGTCTACTATCTATAATCAATCATCTATAAGATTGTCGATTAAGCGACAGCTTTGCTTTGATATGTCGGATAAGGAGATAGGTAAATGAAAAAGACAGATAGACGCGTCAAAAAAACAGAAAAAGCTTTGGCTGAAGCACTATCCACATTATTAGTAAATAAAAAGATTCAAGCAATCACTATACGCGAACTAACAGAAACGGCAGATGTACATCGTTCGACTTTTTATACACATTATAAGGATATCTATGATCTATATGATCAATTAGAAAGCAACTTTTTTCGGGATCTAAATGAAATTCTCTCTTATGATCCAGCCCATAGCTATGAGGAACTATACACTCGCTTGATTGACTATGTTTACGCAAATACTTTTTTATATCGCTTATTTATCCTCAACCATGGTGATATTTCGTTTCAGAAGAAAGTTAAACAAGTTATTGAAGAAAACTATCTGAACATATGGCTATATGAAGACAAGAAAACGATTATCACAGAAGAAATGAGATTCTTCACTACGTACCACGTCCAAGGTTGTCTATCTGTTCTCAATCGATGGGTAGAAAGCAATTACAAGTACTCCAAAAAAGAATTATTAGAACTCTTACAGAAACTGAATGATCACATAGAGAAAATCATGCCTTGAATAAAAACATACTAAGCTTAGTTAAGAAGAACCGTAACCTTCTCGTATAACAACTGAATCTTATTTAGCCAAATTGTTTACTGAAGATTTTTTAAGTAAAATTTCTATAATTCCTACTTATTGAAAAGTAGTTTGTAGTGCTGCTTCTCCCTCTCTAAGTGATATATCTTGTTGTACCAATCAAATTCACCTCATCATTAATAAATTACTTTTAGGCTAATTTATTACAACTTATAGGTTGAAGCTGTAACCAATTTATAGTCATATTATATTTTTATCATCCAGTTTATTGAATTCTTCTCGTTTACCTCAATTCATTTTCAAGTGGAATCAGCTCATCATCTAACATTTTGCGCCATGCTTGCTTCATTTCTTGTGGGTATTTAAATGGCTTCGCTTCTGGATGTTTAGCTTTATATCCTTCGTAATCCTTACTGTTGATAATTGCTTTCATATTAGGAATTGGATCTTCACCTGGCATATATTGCAGATTAGAAACATGTAATTTTTTCTCAGAAACAAACCACTCATTGGAAAAGACATGAATCAAATCATCACTTACTTGTGTAAAATAGCGACGTTTAATGACAAAGATATCTTCATTGCTATCTAGTGTACCTTCATTTCTTTGTGCTTAGATTCAAAGATAATTTTCTCAATAAAGATTTTTGATTCCAGTAAGATTCCTTTACTCCTTTTACAACATAGCGTTGTCCTTTGTTTTGAAACATCTTCTTCCCCTCTTTGCCATTAAAAATAGCCCAATTCTCTATAAAGAAGATTAAGCTTCATTATTATAATATAAAGTTTAAATTTGGTTTATTACTTACTTTTTCTTATTCTCTAGTAAGCTAATATTGAAAAAAATGTAATCAGATCATTATTTTTATATGTTGTAACTTCCTGATAAGAAAACTAATTAAAAGAAAGAGGTAACTACATAAACTAATTAAAAAAGCTAACTTCATAGTTGGAGGATAAATGGAAGAAACTTCAATGATTGTTTCTCCTTGTGTTCCTTCAATCGACACTAGTCCTTCACTATTAACAATCTCTCTTTTTTGTCCATTTACTTTTGCGACTGTCCCCCAATAATCAAATACAGGAAGCGTTATTTTTTGTCCTTTAGATTCATGTACTGTATAGACTATTTTCGAATCCATCACTTGATAAGGCATAGTATGCCATTCCTTGCCAATTCTTACTTCATGATTCTGCAAATGTTCTTTGTATTGTAATGCTTCCGTGGGTGCATAGTCATAAAGTCCTCCGGGAAGGAGTGTCGTGTAACGAATAAGATTTTCTTGATTCATTACCAAGTGATCTCTCTGAGTGACAACTTTATGTTCATAGTTTGCTTTTGTTGCAGCAGATACAGCCAACAGTAATAAAACAATTGTCGTTATATTAACTACTTTTCTTTGCTTAGCTGATGTGCTCTTCATGAAAACGAACGATAAAATCAACGAGCCAAAGAGTACTTGAAATCCTAAGATTCGCCAAGGAAATTGAATCATTTGAATGGGTGTATTTTGTAATAAAGACCATGGAAAAAATTTGGTGGATAAGAGCCAAGAGACTACCGCACTAAGGTAAATCACTTTTTCTTTGCGATTAAATCTTTTAAAAAAGAAGAGTGGACAGATCAAAGAAATAATACCAATGATTCCTACCGTAAAGGTTGTCAGGTCATTATTCATCGCACCAATCAAACTATCCGAGACATTTAATGCTTGGTGTTGTAAGGTCGTTTTATCTGGCTCATTAATCGATTGAACCATGATTTGTCGGAACATCGGATACCAAAAGTAAGCTGTTAAAAGAATCGTCATTCCTACTGCCTTTGACAACTCCACAATCAACCGGATGCTTTCTTTTTTTCTTGTTTCACTTACTACAAAGCCACCTAAGACTAGTAAGCCAACGGCTATTACACTCATAAAAGTGGAAAGAACATGTGTATAAATGAGTAAGCTCATACTGACTGCTAATGGAATTGCACATGGCTTTTTCTCATAAATCAGTGCGTAAGCATAATACATAACTATCGGTATAACCGTAAGTGCAATCGCTTCAGCAATAGCAGAACGATGATAAATATCAATCGTACGGTACCCATAAAATGTATATAAACAGCTAAATATAAAAGCCGCATCGATTCTTTTTAAAAATTTTAGTCCATAATGAAACATCAGCATGATAGTACAAACATTCAATAGCCAAACATATAAGATATAACTAACGATTAAATTATTACTTATCCAATAAAAAATGACTGCCGGAAAAAAGGTCAAGTAGGGATAAAAATAATTCACTCCGCTCCCATAATGATTAAACGTCGTAAAATTGATTGGACCAGAAAAAATTGAAGATAACCCTTTGACTCTAGCAAAATGGAAGGCAATATCCCCCGATGTAGAAATAGTATGAACATTTCTAAAATAATTGATTGAATAAAGTCCAGCAATAATTGCTAGGAGAATGGACAATATTATTTTTTTCTTTACTTGCATTACTTAATTATATACTCCTTTCATGGATTGCTTTATCTAGTATAACTTAAATTTTAAATAAATCGTTATTTATTTTTACTCTCACTTAAAAAAGCACTAAAATTATAAGAGAGGGAGGTAATGGTCTGAACACCAAGAATTGTTCCAACATCGAATTGCTTAACTAATGAGTTCAAAGCTTAATTATGTGGCTCTTATATTTACCGAGCGTGGATTGCGATCTCTTTAGCGAAACAAACATCTTTCATAAAAAAAACAGCCATATCCGCTTTCTTGGATATGACTATTTACTACTACTTTACTATCTTTCATTCTTCTTGTCTCACTTATGATAAGGCGCTGCGTATCATGAGTGAATGATATTAGGAAAACTTCATAAAATAAATCTTTTATACATTTCCACTTCTAGATGGTCATTCATGTTAGAAGAATCAAACTATTTTTTTACTGTCGTAATAATATTAAAACACTAGAACAAATCAATTAAATTCCATAAAATATAAATAATAGACCTAGCATCATCTGGTATAAAATGGATGCTAGGTCCGTTATATTTACTCAAAATTGATTCTACGAATAGATCTTCTTATCATTTCTATTTTAGTAGTCATGCGTTGTTGTTCTTCTAAAGGTGGTAATGGTATAAGTAGTTTAGATAAATTTGTACCATTTACATTTGGTTGCCCAGTTCCGTAAGAAATTTTTTCTAATAACTTCCAATATAATGGCGAGTCTAAGAAGCAGTCTACGTATTCTGATAATAATTTCTCAACTAACCTAATTCGAATCAAGTAAGAAGCAAAAACAGATTCCTCACTTATTTCCTTAACCAAGAAACTTTTTCCCATAGTTCCTCCTGTCCTTGCTATCAAAATGTCATTTTCTTCCAATCTTAAATCAACTAGTTTAGAATTACTAATATCACAGTAAGGCACACTGGACCAATTTACACGTCCCTCTTGTATATCTGTGATTCTCAAAAACTTAACATTGCCTTGTTTTTTCGCCGAATCTGTATAGCCATATTGAATCTTAGTAGAAATACTTCCTAAATAAACCCATAGTCGAACATCGCTAGATGATTTTTCTTGTCGTTCTTTATGAACAACAGTGATCATCTTGAGTTGTCCGACTATTTTTTAGTTGCAGCAATCTTTTTGGGACGCTTATTTGCATGAAGCAACGTTGCTAAGTCTAGTAATAAAACATTGGCTAACACAGGATTGGCTTTCTCGCGATACGCTGCGGCGCCACTTTCAAACAATACTGCTAGACGATCTTCTACAACAACGATTTGTTCCAAATACGGTGGAAATTTGATTCGTTTTAGGATCCGGCTAGGAGAGTCCCGCTCGGACACTAAGAGTTCCGAGGTATAAGGACCATAAGAACGACTGGCTAAGAGATAATGGCCATAAAAAGCCACACCTTGAATCTTATCAGATGTTTTTCTGCTCATTGTCACGGTTGGTTGGATTTTGTCTTTGCGGCGAATTGCTGTTTTCATTTCAGCTATCGTCGGCAATAGATAGAAAGTCAACTGTCCTTCACCTTTTAGTGTGAAGTTGCCAGATACCAGTTGATCATTGTTTTGAGTCAAATACGATGCTTGTGGAATCTCTGAGAGATCAGTTGTCAGCCAATAAGCGATTGGCTGTCCCGTCTCTTCAGATGTATCTGCTAAGATATCGATCAAACGTAAAGCGGCTACTCGTCCAGTAGCAGATCCTGTGATTGTCAACCATAAAAGTTCCCGTTTTGTATCATATACTAAGCCCCCTACATGTGGCCGTTTAGGTAAAATCAGCAGTTTGATCGGCTGTCCTGTTTCTCTATCCAGTACATGAATAATAGAATGATGCTGATGGTCATAGCAGTAGGCAGAAATAAACACAAAATCTTGAGAAAAAGCCAACCCTTGCGGCGTCATCCATTGACAAACCTCATTTCCGCCGGTTTCCGGCACCACCATTCTTGTTTCTGTTAATCCAGGAATGTTATATTGTTTTGCTTCAGCCTTTTCCCAAGCTGCTTGAACAATAGGATACCGTTTTAACTTTTTTTCAATATCCTGATGTATCCGTTGCTGCTTCCAATGCTTAAACTTTAGGACATAGTAAACAAGGAGGCCAATGACCAGCAACACTAAAATCATTATTGCTACCCGCTGTGTCATTTTTTTGCCTCCTTGTTCTATTCGATCAATCGTACATATACCGCTATTAATTACCGTAACTACATGTTTCTTTTACTAGCGTTTCTTTTACTAGCGTTTCTTTATAGGATCTTTCATAATCTCATTTATAGTAACATTAAGAATCCCTTATTCTACTATAGTCACTTCCACATCAATATTGCCTCTTGTTGCTTTAGAGTATGGGCAAAATGCGTGGGCTTCTTCTGCGATTTTCTCTGCTTGGTCCTTCTCAAGTCCTGGCAAAGAAACTTCTAAAACAACCCCGATTTGGTAGCCCCCATCTTCTAATTGAAATAAAGATACCCGTGCTTTGACTTCAGAATCAGACTCAAGATTATTTTCTTCCAGCATGTGTTGAACCGCGCCGTTGAAGCAAGATGCGTATCCAGCCGCAAAAAGTTGTTCCGGATTTGTCCCTTCACTATGGATTCCTGGGCGGTCGATCTTCATGTGCATACTTCCGTTTGGTGCCTCAACCTCGCCATCACGGCCTCCACGATTGATCATTGCTGTTTCGTACATTTTTTTCATTGAGATCATCCTTTCTTTCGTCGTTCTATATTAAGTGTAACGAGTATTTTTTAATCTGACAAAGGTAATGCTTGCATTCGGCGACATCAGTTAGACAACATCGATGATCAGTGATAGAAGCAGTTTATCTATACAAAAAAAGAAGCAGCGAAAAGCTGCTCCTTAAGATAATAGGTAAAATTGCTGATATATTTGACGATTAACCTCTTGAACGTCCCAAGAAAAATGATACTACAGCAACAACGATGATCGCACCAATGATAGAAGGAATCAAAGCCATTCCTGCTAATTGAGGACCCCAGCTACCTAACAATGCTTGTCCAATTGCTGAACCAACTAAACCTGCAACGATGTTAGCTATCCATCCCATTGATCCACCTTTATTTGTAATTGCTCCGGCAATCAAACCGATAATAGCTCCTACGATTAATACCCATAACCAATGCATAATTTTCTCTTTCTTTCTGTGAAATATTTATTACACATATTATGTTACGCTTCTTCTTAAGAGAGTGTAAAATATTTTGTGTAAATAGAAAAAAGGAAGTCCCTTCTGTAGAATAGAGTTACCACAACACATTCACAGAAAAGAGGACTTCCATATGAACGATTTTACTACAGAAATTATGGAAATACTAATCAATAAAGGTGATTTGGATGATTTGTTTCGTCGTCACCTAGAATTGGCTATTAACGCTTTATTACAAGCTGAATTAACGGTATTTCTTGACTATGAAAAGTATGATAGAGCTGGATTTAATTCAGGTAATTCCCGTAATGGGAATTATTCGCGCTCTTTTAAAACAGAGTACGGTGAATTGAATTTAGTAATACCTAGAGATAGGAATGGAGACTTTTCTCAACAAACTTTACCTGCTTATAAAAGAACCAATGACTCTTTAGAAACCACTATTATTCAGCTAGTTCAAAAAGGAATTACTATGTCCGAAATCTCTGATCTAATCGAAAAAATGTATGGTCATTATTACAAACCACAAACTATTTCAAATATGAGTAAAATTGTGTCTGAAGATGTTTCGGCATTTAAAGAAAGAACTTTAGAAGCTAAATACTCAGTCATTTTTATGGATGCTACTCATATTCCCTTAAAAAGACAAACCGTATCAAAAGAAGCTGTCTATATAGTAATTGGTATCAGGTTGGATGGAACTAAAGAGGTTCTAGGATTTACTATAGCTCCAACTGAATCTGCTTATGTTTGGAAAGAGATTCTTCAAGATCTAAAAGACCGTGGTTTAGAAGAGGTTTTGTTAGTCGTAACAGATGGTTTAAGTGGTATTGACGATAGTATTCATAGTGTTTATCCAAATGCTCAATTTCAACAATGTTGTGTCCATATATCTAGAAATATCGCTCATAAGGTTCGTGTTAGTGATCGACAAGAAATCTGTAGCGATTTCAAATTAGTTTACCAAGCAAGTTCAAAAGAAGAAGCAAATAATCAAATAAGGTTTATGATAGATAAATGGAAAAAGCAGTATCCACGAGTGGTTAAATTGCTCATGAATCCTGCTATATTAACCTTTTATAATTTCCCTCCGTCAATCAGAAGAACTATTTATTCAACTAATTTGATTGAAGGTTTTAACAAACAATTAAAGAAATATACCAAAAGAAAAGAGCAATTTCCTAATGAAGAATCTCTGGAGAGATTTCTAGTATCTCAATTCAACAACTATAATCAAAAGTTTCTATGCCGAGTTCATAAAGGTTTTAAAGAAATACATGATACATTAGAATCAATGTTTTAACTTGATCAACAGAATGGGCTTTTCCATTTACACATAATTATTGACACAACCTATTCTGGAAACTTACAAATAAAAGCTTATTCTTCAGCCACCTTCGGGTGGTTATTTTTTATAAAAAAATGTAAAAAAATATTGATACATAAATAAATTAGTTGTAGTAAATAGTTTTAGAATTGAATTTCTCTATCCTTTTTAAATAATTTTTTAGACAAAAAACAGAAAGTGTCTAAAGAAAGCTTGACGAAGAAAATAATTTTTAATAACTTATTTAAGGAAATTTTTTGAAGGAGAAGATAAAAGTGAGAAAAAAGATTATTATTAATGCTGGAGTAATTATAGGATTGATGTTAGTAATTTTCTCCGGAAAGCAATATGCTGATAATATTTTATTATGGGGAGGGGAAGATAATATTGAAAAGATCAACAACAATTTAACTATATTAGACACAGCTCTAGAAAATAAAGAGCAAAAAATTAGTATTTTAAATTCACAATTGTCTTCAAACAACCAAACTCTTGAACAACTAAGAACTAATATTGAAGTTTCCAAACAAAAAGTGGCATCTTTAGAAAACGACAAGAATCAATTAGTATCAGAGAAAACTAATTTAGAAAATCAATTGTCAGCAAAAGACTCTGAATTGCAAGGAAAACAAAATGAAATTAATGCGAAAATAGACGAAATTAACCAAAAAGTAGCTGAAATAAATCGATTAAATAGCGATTGGAATAATCGTTTACAAAATGAAAAGAACAAATTTAATGAAGAACAATCTACTATTAATAGTTTAAACCAGCAAATTAATCAAATGTTGAGTGAAAAAAATAACATTCAAAATCAACTGCAAGCTACTCAGCAAAAGCTAGAAGAAGAAAAGTCAAAAAATAGTAGTTTGAATAATTACATTGAAAAGCTTCAAAAAGCTAAAAATGATGTAGAGGATACCGCAAATAAAGCACAACAAATTGTAAATGAACATACAATCCAATAGATATAG
>OKPQ01000165.1_pt1 | contig 22540 bp, 26 predicted proteins | sample 1611121 | NCBI WGS metagenome assembly OKPQ01 (sample SAMN04436712, study PRJEB24849) | human gut metagenome | biome: human gut; feature: NICU; material: stool | host: Homo sapiens | place: USA: Saint Louis, MO | collected 2010-08-16 | reverse complement strand
AATAGAACAGAGCTTTTCGGTATCCATAAACGGGCAATTTTTGCTTTCCGTACGGAAAATCACTTCGCCCCAGTGGCCATAGTGTTTTTTGGTGACTTTTATCGCCGTTTTCGCCGTCTGACGAATCGCGGCATTTTTACTGTTCAGATAGCGGTTAACGGAGGATTTATCCAATGCGATGGTCCAGCCCTGACAACAATGTTCACGGCATTCCCCACCGACACATGAAAAATCTGCGACCAGTTTAGGCTGGGTAATAACGATCTGTTTCACAGGCGGATCCTCAAATAGCAGAGATAAAAAAACCCCGCCGAAGCGGGGTTTCGTGCGTAAAATTAACGCAGCAGAGACAGCATAGTCTGAGGAACCTGATTCGCCTGAGACAGAACTGAAGTACCAGCCTGTTGCAGGATCTGGGAACGAGACATGTTAGAAACTTCTGTTGCGTAGTCAGCATCCTGGATACGAGACTGTGCAGCAGATAAGTTATTCACTGAATTGTTCAAGTTATTAATGGTTGACTCCAGACGGTTTTGAATTGCACCCAGGTTACTACGTGCACCGTCAACTTTTTTCAGCGCATCGTCAACTGCAGTAACAAATGTTTGTGCTTTGGTATTGTCACCCAGGTCAATTGTACCATCTGATTTCAGCGCAGCGTTCAGATCGGAAGAAGTCGCTTTGATCAGTGCACTCGCAGTAATTTTAATGGTGTCATCTCCTGTTGCTCCTGCACCAACTTGGATGGTGACATCTGCATCATTGAACAGTTTTTTACCGTTGAAGGTTGCAGAGTTAGCCAGACGATCAATTTCTTCTAAGCGCTGGGTTATTTCAGCTTCAATTGAGTCAATGTCAGTGGTGTCATTCGTGCCGTTCGCTGCCTGGACGCTAAGTTCACGAACACGCTGCAGGTTGGTGTTGATTTCGTTCAGGTTGCCTTCAGCAGTCTGAATTAGAGAAATACCATCGTTTGCATTACGAGATGCCTGATTCATACCTTTGATTTGGGCATTCATACGGTTCGCGATCGCCTGGCCAGCAGCATCGTCTTTTGCGCTGTTGATACGCAGACCAGAAGACAGACGCTCAATCGCAGTACCCAAAGAAGACTGAGATTTGTTCAGGTTATTCTGAGTAGTGAGAGACAACAGGTTAGTATTGATAACTGCCATAATTTAAATTCCTTCCAATTAGTTTCAAGAGTCGGTGCCTCAAGCTCTCGGCGTTGCTCACCGTCAACAAGGTTATCGACGACCTCTGGAAAGACTTTAGAATCAATTTCAAAAAAAAAACATCCATCTGATTTTTATAAGAAATAAATCATACATCTCGTATACCTAACAGCTAATTGGATGTTTATTTAACCTATAACCATATCTTTTTTAGTACCACTGGCTTGCCATGATTAGCTTACGACAACGGCAATCCATTCATTTAGCACTTTTCGATGCTGCTATTCGTCGGATACTTTTTTTTATTGACCGGTAAACTTTTGTCTCAAGAGGCCGATAACTGTCGTGAACGACTTCTTCGCATTGAAAAGGATATGAGTATGGCGACTATCAGTAACCTCGGCATAGGTTCTGCTGGACTTGGAGATTTATACAATCAGTTAGAAGCGGCAGAGAGAACCAAACTTACTACAATCACAACACAGCAATCGAATTATAATGCACAACTTAGCGCCTACGGAAAATTGCAGAGCGCGATGACATCTCTGCAAACAGCAACTGCAGCATTGGGTAAAACAGCGACCTGGAACTCTACTTCTGTTGGTAGCACCAATACTGCGTTCACTGCAACCACCACTTCCGAAGCATCTACCGGTGCTTTCGTTGTTAATGTTAACAAATTGGCGCGTGCACAGGCCCTTTCTACAGGATCCTACTCGACAAATACCGAGAAATTAGGCGACATAACGGGTACAACCCGTAAGGTCACCATTACGCAACCAGGGACAAAAGATCCACTTGTAGTCGAACTTTCTGATGGCGATACCTCAATCCAGGGGATTGCAAATGCAATTAATAAAGCCAACGGTAACGTCACGGCGAGTGTGATTAAGGCGAAAGAAGGTGACTACCGCTTAATGTTGACCTCTAAGTCAACCGGCACAGATGGTGAGATGACAATTAGTGTTAACGGTGATGATAAACTGCAAGCAGCGATTGGCTATGACTCGACAAATAAAACCGGTGCCCTGGTTTTGAAAACACCAGCGCAGAATGCTGTAGTTGTAGTTAACGAAATCGAAATTGAGCGTCAGTCCAATACCATTACCGACGCTTTGCCCGGTGTCACATTCGCGCTCAAGGCAGAAAGTAAAGAAGATGAAACTCTTAATATTGACCGAGCCACTGACATCAACCAGAAAGCGATTAGCGACTGGGTTACTGCTTACAACTCACTGCAATCGACGATCACATCACTGACAAAGTATGTCACCGTCGACCCAGGTTCAAAATCTCAGTCTAACAGTAACGGAGCTCTTGTTGGTGATGCGAATGTACGTGGAATTCAGTCGCAACTTCGTGGACTTCTGACACAAGTTCAAAGTGGTTCCGTGCAAATCATGGCACAGTTGGGCATTACGCAGGATCCAACTAAAGCCGCAGATGGCAGTACGGGGAACCTGAAAATTGATGCCGAAAAACTTACAAAGGTTTTGACAGATAATCCCGATGCTGTACAGCAATACTTTATCGGCGATGGAAAAACAACCGGGCTTGCTACACAGATGGGCAAAACTCTGGATGCAATGTTAAGTACAAGTATCGGAAAAGCAGGTGTTATCCAAAACGCTAAAGATGGAATCAATAAAACCCTGAAAAGCCTTGGGGAGCGATATGATTCAATGGAAGCTTCCATTGAAGCGACTATGGCACGTTATAAAGCACAGTTTACGAGCCTTGATGTAATGATGACAAAAATGACAAATACAGCCAATTATCTTACTCAGCAGTTTTCACAGCGTTAGAATGTGTTTCAGGAGTAAATATGTATAACACATCAGGTGTTCAGGCATATCAACAAGTAGGGCTTGAAAGCGCAGTAATGAATGCAAGCCCTCACGAGTTGATAGTCATGTTGTTCGATGGAGCGCTTAGCGCTCTTGTTCGGGCTCGCCTGTTTCTTGAGTCCGGACAAATCGCTCAAAAAGGCGAAACGCTTTCAAAAGCGATTGCGATTATAGATAACGGATTAAAAGCCGGTCTAAACATGGAAGTCGAAAGTGAATTACCAGGCAACCTCGCTGCTTTATATGACTATATGGTTCGACGTTTGTTATATGCAAATTTACGCAACGACATAGATGCAATTGTTGAAGTCGAGGGTTTATTAAACAACATTGCGGATGCATGGAAGCAAATCGGCCCCAATGCGTCCTCTATTTCAGGATAATTTTGATGAATACTCCCAGCGCAGCGCTTAGCCACTGGCAGGCGTTACATGCTCAGAGCATTGCTATGCTAAATCTTGCACATTCTGGTCAATGGGATGCGCTAATCGAGCAGGAAATGCATTACGTACAACTGGTGGAAAGGATTTCTCAAACGCCCATCATGTCATGCCCTCCGGCTCAGGTTGAGCAAGCGCGTGCGCTGCTGGAAATGATCCTCGAAAATGAGAATGCGCTAAAGGCGTTGCTGAAAGTCCGCATGGACGAGCTGCGCAGCCTGATTGATCAAACCGGTAAACAGCAATCCATCACGTCTACCTATGGAAAGCTGTCAGGGAATATTCTTTATCCAGAAAGTTTGACCCGCGACACACAATTATGATTTCTTCATCCATACTCCAGAAGTCAGCTAACCGGCTTCTGGAGCAAGGATGATGAAAAACCCCACCCTGTTACAATGCTTTCACTGGTATTACCCCGCAGGCGGTGAATTGTGGCGAGAAGTCACGGCATTAGCCCCCAACCTTAACGAAATCGGCATCAACATGATCTGGCTGCCCCCCGCTTATAAAGGCGCGTCCGGGGGTTATTCAGTGGGTTATGATTCGTATGACCTGTTCGATCTTGGCGAGTTTGACCAGAAAGGCAGCGTTGCCACCAAATACGGCGACAAAGCGCAGCTGCTGGAGGCCATCGACGCCCTCAAAAGCAACAACATTGCCGTCCTGCTGGATGTGGTGGTGAATCACAAAATGGGGGCCGACGAGAAAGAGCCTGTTCGCGTTCAGCGCGTGAACGAGCAGGACCGCACGCAGATTGATGACGAGATTATCGAGTGCGAAGCCTGGACCCGCTACACCTTCCCTGCCCGCGCCGGGCAATATTCGCAGTTCATCTGGGATTACAAATGCTTCAGCGGCGTCGACCATATAGAAAACCCCGATGAAGACGGCATCTTTAAAATCGTCAACGACTACACCGGCGACGGCTGGAACGATCAGGTTGATGATGAGATGGGTAACTTCGATTATCTGATGGGCGAGAATATCGATTTTCGCAATCACGCCGTGACCGAGGAGATCAAATACTGGGCCCGCTGGGTGATGGAACAGACCGGCTGCGACGGTTTTCGTCTGGATGCCGTGAAACACATCCCCGCCTGGTTCTACAAAGAGTGGATTGAGCACGTTCAGGAAGTCGCCGCCCAGCCGTTATTTATCGTGGCGGAATACTGGTCCCACGAGGTGGATAAGCTTCAGGCCTATATCGATCAGGTCGAGGGCAAAACCATGCTCTTTGATGCCCCCCTGCAGATGAAATTCCACGAAGCGTCACGTCAGGGGCGGGATTACGACATGCGCCAGATTTTCACCGGCACGCTGGTGGAAGCCGATCCGTTCCATGCGGTGACGCTGGTTGCCAACCATGACACCCAGCCGTTGCAGGCGCTGGAAGCACCGGTCGAGGCCTGGTTTAAACCGCTGGCCTACGCGTTGATCCTGCTGCGGGAAAACGGTGTACCGAGCGTCTTCTATCCCGATCTCTTCGGCGCCAGCTATGACGATACCGGGGGAGACGGTGAAACGTACCATATTGATATGCCAGTGATTGAGCAGCTTCACGAGCTGATCCTCGCTCGCCAGCGTTTTGCCCACGGCGTGCAAACGCTCTTTTTTGACCATCCTAACTGTATCGCCTTCAGCCGCAGCGGCACCGATGACGATCCCGGCTGCGTGGTGGTGATGTCGAACGGCGACGACGGCGAGAAGGTGATTTGTCTTGGGGAAAACTACGGTAATAAAACCTGGCGTGATTTTCTCGGCAATCGCGAAGAAATCATCACCACCGCAGCGGATGGCGAAGGGACGTTTACCTGTAAAGGGGGAAGCGTCAGCGTGTGGGTGATTGAGGATGCGTTGTAGAAACAATGCCGGGTGGCGGCTTCGCCTTACCCGGCCTACGGGAAGGCACTTTTGTAGGCCGGGTAAGCGTCAGCGCCACCCGGCAACAAACGGCTACGGCAGCTTACTCTCCAGCGGATTTTTGCTCAGGTAATCGGCACACTCCACCGTTGGGCGGTCGACCTTCTGCAGCTCCATGCCGTCGTACTCCAGCACCGAGCCATCACGCTCCAGCGGATAGATATCCAGCTTGCGGGTCACGTTGTAATAGCTGTCTGAACGCAGCATGATTTTACCCGGCACGGCAATCACGCGCTGCCATTGACGGCAGTCCAGCGTATCACCCTCCTCCGTCACCACTAACGTGGCAATCGCCTCCGGGCTGACCATTTTGCTCTGCGGCCCTTTTGACTGCCAGTATCCCGCCAGATGTGCCGGGACCGGATGCTTAATCACGTCCTGATAGTTATCTACCTGAACGCATCCGGTCAGTGCCAGCAGCGCGCCAGCAATTGCTATTTTTTTCATCATCTTTCCTGCATTCGAAGAAAAAAATATTGTGGCATTAAAGCGCTAAGGCTGCCAGCGAAGATCGCCAGGTCTTAGACCTGCATCCCCATCACCTCTTGATAGGCGGAAACCAGCTTGTTACGCACCTGGATCCCCATCTGCAGGGAGACCGAGGCTTTTTGCAAATCGGTCATCACATCGTTTAACGCCACGCCCGGCTCGCCGAGGGTGAACTTCTCGGCCTGCGTGCGCGCGGCGGTCTGGGTATCGCTGATACGGTCAAGCGCGGCGTGCAGTTGCCCGGCAAAGCTAATACTCGGCTGCTGTTCTGCCACATTCTGATTACGGGCCGTCATCGCGGTTGCCTGCAGCTGACTGATAACCCCTTCAATACCCTGAATAGCCATGACTCTCCCCTGGATGGTTTTTTACGCGGTCAAGACTAACAGCTTGTCAATAAGATAATGGCGGTAAATAGCGTTAAAAAACCAGGTTATTTGACGCATAGAAAATCACGAATCATCAAATAATGGCTGTGCCATCAATATGGAACTTTTGTCGTGTTTGCCGACCCGGGAGTCAGTTTTGTTTCTCTACACGAATAACGTAAACCACCAGGATTTAAGAGGTGCGCAATGAGTGCTACAGCATCGACAGCGCCGCAAAATAAATCACTCGAGTGGATGAACCGCCTTCGCGCGAATCCTAAAATCCCGTTGATCGTGGCAGGCGCTGCCGCAATTGCGATCCTTGTAGCGATGGTCCTGTGGGCGAAGAGCCCTGACTACCGGACGCTCTACAGTAACCTTTCCGATCAGGATGGCGGCGCCATCGTCACCCAGTTGACCCAGATGAACATCCCTTATCGCTTCGCCGATAACGGGGGCGCGCTGGAGGTGCCTGCGGATAAGGTACACGAACTCCGTCTGCGTCTGGCTCAGCAGGGGCTGCCGAAAGGCGGCGCGGTGGGCTTTGAGCTGCTGGATCAGGAAAAATTCGGTATCAGCCAGTTCAGCGAGCAGGTGAACTACCAGCGTGCGCTGGAAGGTGAACTGGCCCGCACCATTGAAACCTTAGGCCCGGTGAAGAGTGCCCGTGTGCACCTGGCGATGCCTAAACCCTCCTTATTTGTCCGTGAGCAGAAATCGCCTTCCGCTTCCGTGACCGTGAACCTTGAACCTGGCCGCGCGCTGGACGAAGGGCAAATCAGCGCGGTGACGCATCTCGTCTCCAGCGCCGTCGCCGGTCTGCCGCCGGGTAACGTGACGCTGGTCGACCAGAGTGGCCATCTGCTGACGCAATCCAATACCGCCGGTCGCGATCTGAATGATGCACAGCTGAAATATGCCGCCAATGTGGAAAGCCGTCTCCAGCGTCGTATCGAAGCGATCCTCGGCCCGGTGGTGGGCAACAGCAACGTGCACGCGCAGGTCACCGCGCAGATCGACTTCTCTAATAAAGAACAGACCGAAGAGCAGTACAGCCCGAACGGCGATGCCTCTCAGGCGGTCATGCGTTCGCGCCAGATCAACTCTAACGAGCAGATTGGCGGTGCTTATCCTGGCGGCGTACCGGGTGCGCTCTCTAACCAGCCTGCCCCGGCAAACGCGGCGCCGATCTCCACCCCGCCGGCCAATCAGCAGAACGGTCAGCAGAATCAGCAGACAACCTCTACAACCAGTAACGCCGGTCCGCGTACCAGCAGCCGTAACGAAACCACGAACTATGAAGTGGACCGCACGATTCGCCATACCAAACTGAACGTCGGTGATATTCAGCGTCTGTCCGTCGCCGTGGTGGTGAACTACAAAACGCTGCCGAATGGCAAACCGCTGCCGCTGACCGCCGAGCAGATGAAGCAGATCGAAGACCTGACCCGTGAAGCGATGGGTTACTCCGAGAAGCGTGGCGACAGCCTCAACGTGGTGAACTCACCGTTCAACTCGGTTGAAGAGACCGGTGGTGAACTGCCGTTCTGGCAACAGCAGGCGTTTATCGACCAGCTGATGTCCGCAGGTCGCTGGCTGCTGGTGCTGATTGTCGCATGGCTGCTGTGGCGTAAGGGCGTTCGTCCTCAGCTTCAGCGTCGTGCAGAAGCCGAGAAAGCGGCTCGCGAACAGATGAGCGCGCGTCAGGAAGTGGAAGAAGCGGTTGAAGTTCGTCTCAGCAAAGACGAGCAGATGCAGCAGCGCCGTGCTAACCAGCGCATGGGCGCTGAGGTGATGAGCCAGCGCATTCGCGAAATGTCAGATAACGATCCGCGCGTCGTGGCGCTGGTCATCCGCCAGTGGATGGGTAACGAACATGAGTAATACGCTTACGGGCACCGATAAAAGCGTCATCCTGCTGATGACCATTGGCGAAGATCGCGCGGCAGAGGTGTTTAAGCACCTCTCCCAGCGGGAAGTGCAAATTCTGAGTGCGGCAATGGCCAACGTGCGTCAGATCTCCAACAAACAGCTGACCGAAGTGCTGTCGGAGTTTGAGCAGGAAGCAGAACAGTTTGCCGCTCTCAACGTCAACGCCAACGACTACCTGCGCTCCGTGCTGGTCAAGGCCCTGGGCGAAGAGCGTGCCGCCAGCCTGCTGGAAGATATTCTGGAAACGCGCGATACCGCCAGCGGTATCGAAACGCTTAACTTTATGGAGCCGCAGAGCGCCGCCGACCTTATTCGCGACGAGCACCCGCAGATTATCGCGACCATTCTTGTCCACCTCAAACGTGGCCAGGCAGCCGATATTCTGGCGCTGTTCGAAGAGCGTCTGCGTCACGACGTGATGCTGCGTATCGCGACCTTCGGCGGTGTCCAGCCGGCCGCGCTGGCGGAGCTGACCGAAGTGCTGAACAACCTGCTCGACGGCCAGAACCTCAAGCGCAGCAAAATGGGCGGCGTGAGAACGGCGGCAGAGATCATCAACCTGATGAAAACCCAGCAGGAAGAGGCGGTTATTACCGCGGTTCGCGAATTCGACGGCGAGCTGGCGCAGAAAATCATCGACGAGATGTTCCTGTTCGAAAACCTGGTCGAAGTGGACGACCGCAGCATCCAGCGCCTGCTCCAGGAAGTGGATTCCGAGTCGCTGCTTATCGCCCTCAAAGGTGCCGAGCAGCCGCTGCGCGAGAAGTTCCTGCGCAACATGTCCCAGCGTGCGGCGGATATCCTGCGCGACGACCTTGCCAACCGCGGCCCGGTTCGTCTGTCTCAGGTGGAAAACGAACAGAAAGCTATCCTGCTTATTGTTCGTCGTCTGGCAGAAACCGGCGAGATGGTGATTGGCAGCGGAGACGACACCTATGTCTAATGAGCTGCCGTGGAAGCGCTGGACGCCGGACGATCTGGCCCCTCCCCTCTCCGAGTTCACGCCAGCCGTGATTCAGACCGAGGAGAGTGACCCGGACGTCGAACAGCCCGAGCTGAGTGAAGAAGAACAGCAGGCACAGATGCTGGCTCAGCTGCAAATGCAGGCGCATGAGCAGGGCTATAATGCCGGTCTGAACGAAGGCCGTCAGAAAGGCCACGAGCAGGGATACCAGGAAGGTCTGGCGAAAGGGTTAGAGCACGGCATCGATCAGGCGCGCCAGCAGCAGGCGCCGCTCCATGCCCGTATGCAGCAGCTGGTCAGCGAGTTTCAGCATACGCTGGACGCGCTGGACAGCGTCATTGCCTCGCGCCTGATGCAGATGGCGCTGGAAGCCGCCCGTCAGGTGATCGGCCAGACGCCGGTGGTAGATAACACGGCGCTGATTAAACAAATTCAGGGCCTGCTGCAGCAGGAGCCGCTGTTTAGCGGGAAGCCGCAGCTGCGCGTCCATCCGGACGACCTGCAGCGCGTGGAAGAGAGTCTGGGTGCCACGCTGAGCCTGCACGGCTGGCGTCTGCGCGGTGACCCGACGCTACATCACGGCGGATGTAAAGTCTCTGCCGATGAGGGTGACCTGGACGCCAGCGTCGCCACCCGCTGGCAGGAACTGTGCCGCCTGGCGGCACCGGGAGTCGTCTGATGACCGCACGCCTCACCCGCTGGCTCAATACCCTCGACAACTTTGAGACGAAGATGGCGCAGCTGCCATCTGTTCGTCGTTATGGCCGACTGACCCGCGCCACCGGCCTGGTGCTGGAAGCCACCGGCCTGCAGCTGCCGCTGGGCGCGACCTGTGTGATTGAGCGTCAGGATGGCCAGGAAACGCGGGAAGTGGAAAGCGAAGTGGTCGGATTTAACGGCCAGCGTCTGTTTCTGATGCCGCTTGAAGAGGTGGAAGGCATCCTGCCCGGCGCGCGCGTGTATGCCAAAAATATCACCGGCGATGGACTGCAGAGCGGAAAACAGCTGCCGCTGGGTCCGGCCCTGCTGGGTCGCGTGCTGGATGGCAGCGGCAAACCGCTCGACGGACTGCCCTCCCCGGACACCACCGAAACCGGCGCGTTGATCACCCAACCGTTTAACCCCCTGCAGCGTACCCCTATCGAGCATGTGCTGGATACCGGCGTACGCCCGATTAACGCCCTGCTGACCGTTGGTCGTGGGCAACGTATGGGTCTGTTCGCCGGCTCAGGCGTAGGTAAATCGGTCCTGCTCGGCATGATGGCGCGTTACACCCAGGCCGATGTGATCGTCGTGGGGCTGATCGGCGAGCGTGGTCGTGAAGTAAAAGACTTTATTGAAAACATTCTGGGTGCGGAAGGCCGCGCCCGCTCGGTGGTTATCGCCGCACCGGCGGATGTTTCCCCGCTGCTGCGCATGCAGGGTGCCGCGTACGCCACCCGTATCGCCGAAGATTTCCGCGACCGCGGCAAACACGTGCTGCTGATCATGGACTCCCTGACCCGTTACGCGATGGCGCAACGTGAAATCGCGCTGGCCATCGGTGAGCCACCGGCCACCAAAGGCTACCCGCCTTCGGTCTTTGCCAAACTCCCTGCCCTGGTTGAGCGTGCAGGGAACGGCATCAGCGGCGGCGGATCTATCACCGCGTTTTACACGGTGCTGACGGAAGGCGATGACCAGCAGGATCCGATTGCCGACTCCGCGCGTGCGATCCTTGACGGTCATATTGTGCTGTCGCGTCGTCTGGCCGAAGCCGGGCACTATCCGGCCATTGATATTGAGGCTTCTATCAGCCGTGCAATGACGGCGCTGATAACCGAGCAGCACTACGCCCGCGTGCGTAACTTCAAACAACTCCTCTCCAGCTTCCAGCGTAACCGCGATCTGGTGAGCGTGGGGGCGTATGCCAAAGGCAGCGACCCGATGCTCGACAAAGCGATTAACCTGTGGCCGCAGCTGGAGGCATTTTTACAACAAGGCATTTTTGAACGCGCCGACTGGGAAGATTCCCTCCAGGCACTGGAGCTGATTTTCCCGCAGGTGTAACACAGGTGGAGGGCGAAGGTCATGGCGCAGAACAGCGCGTTATCAACGCTGAAAGATCTGGCTGAAAAAGAAGTTGATGATGCCGCATTGCAGCTTGGCGCAATGCGACGCGGGTGCCAGCAGGCTGAAGAACAGTTGAAGATGTTAATCGACTATCAGCATGAATATCGCACCAACCTCAATACCGATATGACACAGGGCATTGGCAGCCAGCGCTGGATTAACTATCAGCAGTTTATCCAGACGCTGGAGAAGGCGATAGAACAGCATCGCCAGCAGCTGAACCAGTGGACCCAAAAAGTCGATACTGCGCTGAATTTCTGGCGTGAGAAGAAGCAGCGACTGCAGGCCTGGCAGACCTTACAGGACCGGCAGATCGCCGCAACGACCCTGGCGGAAAACCGTCTGGATCAGAAGAAAATGGATGAGTTTGCCCAGCGCGCATCAATGAGGAAACCGGAATGATCACACTGCAACAACTGCTGATGAGCGACAGCGAGCTCGCAGGCGGCACGCAGACAGGAAAAGGCACCGAGGGTGCGCAAGACTTTCTCTCTCTGCTGGCGGGCGCCCTGACGGAGGCAACGGGCAAGGGCAACGATGCGCCGCTGACCCTGGCGGACCTGAAAGCTGCCGGCAGCAAGCTCTCCAAAGTGGCTCAGGACGCCAAAGGGGATACCGCTCTGCAGGCTAAAATTGCCGACCTGCTCGCGCGTCAGCCGTCACTGAATGGCGAGGAAGCTATGCCTGTCATCTCGCCTGAGACGCTGGTTTCCGGGCTGGTGCCGGTATCGAAGGGCGATGCCCTGAAAGCGCTCAATGCGGTCAACAGCAAAGATGACGGCAAAAGCGAGCTGAGCGAAGAGGAGCTGGCCGGATTAAACGCGCTGATGGCCATGCTGCCGCACCAGCAGACCCGCACCGTCCAGGCGACAGAGCGTAACGATATTACCGCACCGTCGGCGCTGGGTTCCGCAACGCGTGCCCAAAACGGTGCGACCCAGCCGTTGCTGAACGCGGCGCAGGGCGGCCATGAAAAAGCGCAGATAACGACGCCTTATCAAAGCCAGACGCAGATGACAAACAGCGATCCGGCGCTGCCTGCCAACGCGCCGGCAGCACCGGTTGTGACCGCCACCGCAGAGAAGCAGGACCTCGCCAGTTCATCCTCCTCGTCGCCGACGGCCACCCTGGCACCGATCGTCTCCAGCCATGCGACCAGCCAACCTGCCGCCACCGTTGCCACCGCGCCGGTGTTAAGTCAGCCGCTGGGTACCCACGAATGGCAACAATCCCTGAGCCAGCACATCACGCTGTTCACTAAGCAGGGTCAACAGACCGCGGAGCTGCGTCTGCACCCGGAAGATCTGGGTCAGGTGCAAATTTCACTTAAACTGGATGATAACCAGGCGCAGCTGCAGATGGTTTCTGCCCACAGCCATGTCCGTGCGGCACTGGAGGCGGCCCTGCCGGTCCTGCGGACCTCGCTTGCGGAGAACGGTATTCAGCTGTCGCAAAGCAGCGTCAGCAGCGAGAGCTTTGCCGGGCAGCAGCAGTCCTCCTCCCAGCAGCACCAGGCTTCGCGTTCCGGCAACACCGGCGGTTTTAATGAAGAGAGCGATGAGCTTCTGCCTGTCCCTGCGGCCCTGCAATCCGCCGCGCGCGGTAACGGTGCCGTAGACATCTTCGCCTAAACGCCAGAGGTAGCGTGATTATCCCCGTCTTTTCCACGCTTTGACGACAGCAGGACACGGGATAATCACCTTATTAAGCTGTACCGAAACAGGAAGCTCGTATCAGATGACTGACTCCGCTATCACCAAAAAAAGTAAGCGTTCCATCTGGATCCCGCTGCTGGTGTTGATCACGCTCGCCGCCTGCGCTACCGCGGGCTATAGTTACTGGCGTATGCAGCAGGAACCTTCAACCGCTGCGGCCAAGGCCGAACCTGCACCGCCGCCGGCGCCGGTATTTTTCCCTCTGGACACCTTCACCGTGAATCTCGGTGATGCGGACCGTGTGCTGTATGTCGGTATTACGCTGCGCCTGAAGGATGAAGCCACCCGCGCGCGTCTGAATGATTATCTCCCGGAGGTGCGCAGCCGCCTTCTGCTGCTGTTCTCTCGTCAGGATGCTTCGGCGCTGGCCACCGATGTTGGCAAGCAAAAGCTGGTCGATGCCATTAAACAAACGCTGGCGACCCCGCTGGTAAATGGTCAACCTAAGCAGGAAGTCACTGACGTTCTGTACACAGCTTTCATTCTGCGGTAACGACATGGGCGACAGTATTCTTTCTCAGGCAGAAATCGATGCGCTGCTCAACGGCGACAGCGATAAGAGTGACGATCCGCAACCGGGTATTGGCGGCGATAGCGATATTCGCCCCTATGACCCGAATACCCAGCGTCGCGTGGTACGTGAACGTCTGCAGGCGCTGGAGATCATTAACGAACGTTTTGCACGTCAGTTCCGTATGGGGCTGTTTAACCTGCTGCGTCGTAGCCCGGATATCACGGTCGGTGCGATCCGCATTCAGCCGTATCATGAGTTTGCCCGCAATCTGCCGGTGCCAACCAACCTTAACCTGATTCATCTGAAGCCGCTGCGCGGCACCGGTCTGGTGGTGTTTTCCCCAAGCCTGGTGTTCATCGCGGTGGATAACCTGTTCGGCGGCGACGGGCGTTTCCCGACCAAAGTAGAAGGTCGCGAATTCACCCACACCGAACAGCGCGTCATTAACCGCATGCTGAAGCTGGCGCTGGAGTCTTACAGCGACGCGTGGAAAGCGATCAACCCGCTGGAAGTGGAGTACGTCCGTTCTGAGATGCAGGTGAAATTTACCAATATCACCACCTCCCCGAACGATATCGTCGTGAACACCCCGTTCCACGTGGAGATCGGTAACCTGACCGGTGAGTTCAACATCTGCCTGCCGTTCAGCATGATCGAACCGCTGCGCGAGCTGCTGGTCAACCCGCCGCTGGAGAACTCCCGCAACGAAGACCAGAACTGGCGTGAAAACCTGGTCCGCCAGGTCCAGCATTCACAGCTTGAGCTGGTGGCGAGCTTCGCCGATATCCCGCTGCGGTTATCTCAGATCCTGAAATTACAACCCGGTGATGTTTTGCCGATAGAAAAACCCGACCGCATTATTGCCCATGTGGATGGTGTCCCCGTGCTGACAAGCCAGTACGGCACGATTAACGGTCAGTATGCGTTACGCGTTGAGCACTTGATCAACCCGATTTTGAATTCGCTGAATGAGGAACAGCCCAAATGAGTGACATGAACAATCCGTCCGATGAAAACAGCGGAGCACTGGACGATCTGTGGGCTGACGCGTTAAACGAGCAAAAAGCGACCCCGAGCAAAAGTGCGGCGGATGCCGTCTTCCAGCAGCTTGGCGGCGGTGACGTCAGCGGCACGCTGCAGGACATCGACCTGATTATGGACATCCCGGTTAAGCTGACCGTTGAACTGGGCCGCACCCGGATGACCATTAAAGAGCTGCTGCGCCTGACGCAGGGTTCCGTGGTCGCCCTTGACGGTCTGGCCGGTGAACCGCTGGATATTCTGATCAATGGTTATCTGATTGCCCAGGGTGAGGTAGTGGTGGTTGCCGATAAATACGGCGTACGTATCACCGACATCATTACCCCGTCTGAACGTATGCGTCGTCTGAGCCGTTAAGCATGAAAACCCAGGCAACACTATCGCAACCTTCCGCCGTCCCCGGTTCACCTCTGCTCCAGGTGAGCGGGGCGTTGTTCGGTATTATTGCCTTTATTCTTATCGCCGCCTGGCTGGCGAAGCGCTTTGGTCTGGCGGGTAAAACCGCCGGCACCCGCGGCCTGAAAGTCAGCGCCAGCAGCACGCTGGGGCCACGTGAACGCGTGGTCATTGTCGAGGTGGAAGACGCGCGTCTGGTCCTGGGCGTCACGGCCTCCAGCATCAACGTATTACATAAACTGCCGCCCGCCCCTGTTGAGGTGGACGCGCGCGCAGAGGCCCCTGCGGATTTTCAGTCCGTCATGAAGAGTTTGCTTAAGCGTTCCGGGAGATCCTGATGCGCCGTTTGTTATCCCTGACGCTTGCGGGCGTTGGCCTGTTTGCTCCCGCGGTTTATGCGCAACTGCCCGGTCTGGTATCTACCCCGCTCGCGGGCGGTGGCCAAAGCTGGTCACTTCCGGTTCAGACGCTGGTTTTCATCACCTCGCTGACGTTTATTCCGGCCATCCTGCTGATGATGACCAGCTTCACCCGCATCATCATCGTCTTTGGTCTGCTGCGAAACGCCCTGGGCACCCCGTCCGCCCCGCCAAACCAGGTTCTGCTCGGGCTGGCGCTGTTTTTAACCTTTTTCATTATGTCGCCGGTGATCGATAAGATTTATACCGACGCTTATCAGCCATTCAGCGAAGATAAAATCTCCATGCAGGAGGCGCTGGAGAAAGGCGCGCAGCCGCTGCGGGAATTTATGCTGCGCCAGACGCGCGAAGCGGATCTCGCCCTCTTTGCCCGTCTGTCCAATACCGGCGAGCTGCAGGGGCCGGAAGCGGTACCCATGCGTATTCTTCTGCCCGCCTATGTCACCAGCGAGCTGAAAACCGCGTTCCAGATTGGCTTTACCATTTTTATTCCGTTCCTGATTATCGATCTGGTGATCGCCAGCGTGCTGATGGCGCTCGGGATGATGATGGTGCCACCCGCGACCATCGCCCTGCCCTTTAAGATCATGCTCTTTGTGCTGGTCGACGGCTGGCAGCTGCTGGTCAGTTCGCTGGCGCAGAGCTTCTACAGTTAAGGAACGGCAATGACACCCGAATCGGTCATGATGATGGGCACGGAAGCGATGAAAATCGCCATTGCCGTTGCCGCGCCGCTGCTGCTTGTCGCGCTGGTGACGGGTCTGATTATCAGTATTCTTCAGGCCGCCACGCAGATTAACGAAATGACGCTGTCGTTCATTCCGAAAATCATCGCCGTGTTCGTGGCGATTATTGTCGCCGGGCCGTGGATGCTGAACCTGTTGCTGGACTATATGCGCAACCTGTTTACCAACCTGCCGTATATCATCGGCTGATCTGACGATGCTGCACTTCACCAGCGACCAGTGGGTTCAGTGGCTCGGCGTCTATTTCTGGCCGATGCTGCGCATTATGGCGCTGGTCTCCACTGCCCCGATCCTCAGTGAGAAATCGATCCCCAAGCGTGTCAAAGTGGGGCTGGGCATTATCATCTCGATTATCGTCGCCCCGTCCCTTCCCCCGGTGGAGATCCCGATTTTCTCGGCGAACGCGGTGTGGGTGGCTCTGCAGCAGGTGATGATTGGCGTTGCCGTCGGCTTTACCATGCAGCTCGCGTTTGCCGCCGTGCGTACCGCGGGGGAGCTGATTGGCCTGCAGATGGGGTTATCGTTCGCCACGTTTGTCGATCCCGGCAGCCATCTCAACATGCCCGTGCTGGCGCGCATTATCGACCTGCTCGCCATGCTGCTGTTTCTGTCGTTCAACGGTCATCTGTGGCTCATCTCCATGCTGGTGGACACCTTCCATACGCTGCCGATTGGGGAAAATCCGGTGAACAGCAATGCGTTTCTGGCGCTGACCCGCGCTGCAGGGCTGATTTTCCTCAACGGGCTGATGCTGGCGCTGCCGATCATCACCCTGCTGCTGACCGTCAACCTGGCGTTAGGTTTACTGAACAGAATGGCACCGCAGCTTTCGGTGTTTGTCATTGGTTTTCCGCTGACGCTGACGGTCGGAATTTTATTAATGTCATTACTGATGCCACTTATCGCTCCGTTCTGTGAACATTTATTCGGCGAGATATTCAACCTCTTAGCGGATATTGTCAGCGAGCTGCCTCGTAAATAATAGCCCGCACTGTTGCTATTGTCTTTCTGAGGATATTCCTAAAATAAAACCTGAAAAACATCTTCCAGGATATATCTGACGCGGTTTAATTGTTTCTAACCACCTCACAATACTTAATATTTACTTTACTTTAAGAAGATTCCTGGCAAATTATACGTAACTTTACGGGATAGTGAGTCCGCCTGAAAGTCTTTGTCATGCTCACAGGTTTATTATTTTTTTCCATCCCGTATGGCTGTTTTGAGCTCTCAGGCAGATGGTGAATTATCGTTACGCATTGAGTGAGGGTATGCCATGTCAACGATCATTATGGATTTATGCAGCTACACCCGGCTAGGGTTAACCGGGTACCTGGCAAGCAGAGGGGTAAGAAAGAGAGACATCAACGATGCACACACCGTTGAAGAGCTCGCGGCCGCTTGTGACGAACTCAAACCAGGCGTGGTGTTTATTAATGAGGACTGTTTCATTCACGATCCAGCCAACAGTCAGCACATTAAGCAAATCATTAATCAGCATCCAAAAACCCTGTTTATTGTTTTTATGGCGATCGCAAATATCCATTTCGATGAGTATTTGTTGGTCCGTAAAAATTTATTGATCAGTTCTAAATCGATTAAACCCGAGTCGCTGGATGACATTCTGGGTGATTATTTGAATAAAGAAGTTAAAAATGTAGGAGCGGTTAACTTACCCACCCTATCATTAAGCAGGACTGAATCAAGTATGCTGCGAATGTGGATGGCGGGCCAGGGAACTATTCAGATCTCCGACCAGATGAATATTAAAGCTAAAACCGTTTCGTCACACAAAGGAAATATTAAAAGGAAAATTAAAACGCATAATAAGCAAGTGATCTACCACGTGGTACGCCTGACCGATAATGTGACGAACGGGATTTTCGTCAACATGCGTTAGTCGCTTAAGAAAAGACCCTGTGCACCCTACCTTTGATCTCTGGCCTGGCCAGAGATTTTTGCTTTTGTACAGGCAGTCGGGCTCGCGAAGCGCGACCCGACGCCGTGTTAGTCGGCTTTCTCGACAAAAATCCCATCCGGATGCCCCAGTTCGTTAAAAAACCAGATGCCAAGCGGGTAGTCTTCCAGTGAGACCAGGTACATTGTCCCTTCACTAAACTCTTCAATTGCCAGCACCACGCCCGGGCGGCGCGGCCCACCGTCCGTTTTAACGGTGACCCGATCGTTGACCTTCATACATTCCTCCTCTGGTTTTGAGCCAGTGTAGAACAAAACGCAAAAACGCACATCGCTGCCCGGTGTGAATGGCGTTTTTATACACAGGCTATACTTACCGTTGGACCGCGTTGAAGGTTGAATGAGGAGCCCCGTAATGAAGACCGATAAAGAGTACAGCGACACCATCAAGCGCGAAGTCGAGGTGGATGTCGATGCCCTGCTGGCCGCCATCAATGAGATCAGTGAGTCAGAAGTCCGCCGGACGGACGACAATTCAGACCGCGTCATTGTCAACGGAAGGGACTATCACACCTATCGTGAGCTGGCGGAGGCCTTCGAGCTGGATATACACGACTTTAGCGTGTCTGAAGCCAATCGGTAGGGCGAAAAAAATCCCGGTCATGGGGATGGCCGGGATCAAAACTTGCTTTTGCAAGAAGCACTTGAAAATTCGTTACACCAGGAAATCTGATGTACATGCCACACTATCCCCAACGAATTTGCCTGACAAGCATATATTCTTATGATGAATATACTATTTTCAGCATTATGAATTTGGTTATGAGCAGCAACATACGCCGAATGCGGGTTTGCCAGGGTCCGTTCTCATTGTTCCGGTTTTTATCCCGGCTATTTTTAGGAATTTTCTTAGAAAGCGACGCCACCGTTACCAGGAGTCTGTATGCCTTCACTGCGGGATCCCTTGCTGATTTTTTCCGATCTGGACGGCTCGTTGCTCGATATCCATACCTACGAGTGGCAGCCCGCGCTCCCCTGGCTGGACAGGCTGCTGGATAACCAGGTTCCGCTCATTCTCTGTAGCAGCAAAACGGCGGCCGAGATGCTGGACATTCAGCAGGATCTGGGTCTGGAAGGCCTGCCGTTTATTGCCGAGAACGGCGCGGTTATTCAGCCTGACGTGCGGTGGGAAAAGGTGCCGCGTCAGATTAGAGGAATGTCACACCGGGATATTCGCCCGCGGATCGAGCAAATCCGCCTCGAGACGGGCGTTAAGTTCACCACCTTTGACGACGTGGACGATCGCATTATCAGCGAGTGGACCGGCCTGACGCGCTATCGCTCTGCGCTGGCCCGCAGGCAGGAAGCCTCGGTCACGCTCATCTGGCGCGACAGCGACGAGAAAATGGTCCAGTTTGAAGAGGCGCTGGCGCGTAGCGGTCTGCAATGTCTGCAGGGGGCGCGGTTCTGGCATATTCTTGACACCCGCTGCGGTAAAGACGTGGCGGTTAACTGGCTGATTGAGCAGTACCGTGAGCAGGAAGCGATCGAACCCACGACGCTGGGACTCGGTGATGGCCCCAATGATGCGCCGCTGCTGGACAGCATGGATTACGCGGTAGTGATTAAAGGCATTAACCGTCTGGGCATCACGCTACGGGACGATAATCCCGCGCGGGTTTATCACACCCAACAACCCGGTCCCGCGGGCTGGCACGAAGGGCTGGATCACTTCCTCTCCTGATCCCGCCACACAACGCGGTTACGCCCGGTCTGTTTAGCCTGGTATAAGCGGGCGTCCGCCACGGACTGCAGTTGTTCAAAATCGTAATTCCCCTTTTCATCCGCGCTGCTGACGCCCAGCGACGCGCTGATGCGCAGGGTCGTGCTCTTCTTCACCAGAATCTCCTTGCTGTTGATGCGGCAACGAATACGCTCCGCAACCCCTCTCGCCTCCTCAAGGCTAATCCCCGGCAGGGCGACACAAAACTCTTCCCCGCCGACACGCCCTGCGACATCGTTTTTGCGTAATCCGGTAGCAATCAGCCCCGCCGTATGGGACAGCACCTTATCACCGGCCTGATGGCCGAAACGGTCGTTGATGCTTTTAAAATGGTCGAGATCGATCTGAATCACCGAGAAAGGCAGCGACTGCTGGCGACAGGTTTCTGCCAGCATTTTCGCGCGGTCGAACAGCGCGCCGCGATTATTCAGCCGGGTGAGCGGATCGTGCCAGGCCTGCCACTGCAGCGAATGCTGAAGCGTATACATGTTGCTTACCATCCGACGGATAACCAGCCACGAGATCAATAGCATGGCGGTAAACAGCGCCCACAGCAGCGCCAGCACAATACTGATGCTGCCGAAGTCGTCCTGCACCCCTTCATGCAGGGTGTGGATCCGCAGAACGACGCCATCGAAGTGATCGAGCCGCTCCCAGCTAATAAAACGGCTTCCGAGGCGGATGCCGCCGCCGGTATCATGTTCAATCGCCTGGGCAATCTGCGCCGTTTCGCGTTCGTCAAAGCGGTTAACCGGGTTACCCGCATGGGCAGAGGAGGCAATCAAATTGAGCCGGGTGTCGTACAGCTGATACTCCCCTTCCGTTCTGTCTTCCGTCGCGTCAGCCAGCAGGCGTTGCATCGTGCCCAGTGTGAAATCCATCGCCACCACGCCATACCAGTAATGATCAAAATAGATGGGGACGCTGGCGGTGATCGCGCGTTCATCGCCGGTCCATGCGGAGGGCGTGGAGATAAACCAGCGCACCGCGCGTGCGCGGTTGTTGCGTTCTGACTGCTCGGTGAACCAGGCTTGCGTGACCAGATGGTAATAGCGGGAGGTAATGTCACCCGCCTGCTCCGGCGTGTCGGTAGAGAGATAAAACCCGGCGCGGGAGACGTAGTTCACCCGCGATTCCGTCTGCGCCCTCGATGAGGCCAGCCGGAGCAGATATCCCACTTCCAGCGCGGCAGAAATTTCATTGCTGATGCGCTCCGCGTCGCGGTTGAGAAGCGTCGTTTTTTCGACGAACGCATCGGACACCCCGTTTATCGGCAGGGTGCGTTTTTTATCCACGGCAAGCTGCCAGGTGGGAAGTACGCGCAGAGTATTGAAGCGTGACACCGCACTCTGTAAAGCGTCAAAGGCCAGCGGCGTCTGGATGGCATCGCGCATGCCCTGGCGGAACAACAGCATTCTGTCCACGCTGTTCTGTAGCTGTCTGTCCAGCGAACTGGCCACCGTATCCAGATGGTTACGCTGGCTGGAGACGTAGGCGTCTTCCAGTACCACCACTTCGCGCCAGGTCAGGAGGGTGGAAAACACCAGAACGACAATAAAACAGAGATTAACAATCAGCCCCGGATTGCTACGTTTATGCAGCCATTGCAAAAAAGATTGTCTCACAACAAAGGTATCGCGCTGCACACACACTCCCTGATCACTGCCCTACACCCTGAGATAAAAACGCCCGGCAAAGCCGGGCGTTACGTGATTAAGCCTTGTCCCGCTTGTGCTGTCCGTCACCCGGCTGAAGCTCATCTTCACGGAATGCTTCCCGCTTGATGCCGTAGCCATCATGCCACCGACATTCCACCATTCCGCTGGAATACCCGGTCACAATCATACGTGGACCGCCCTTCTTCGGCTTAACTTCATCACTGACCAAAAAGACCATACCTGCCTCCTGTATCAGGGTGAAACTGTTTCAATTTAGACGAGGAATGGTCTTTTTGCATCCCGCACCGGGTAACAATTAGTGCGACGTACCGCGGAGTTTCTCAACCCCTTTTACCGCCGCAACCACGATGGCGCCAATGATAAAGCCCAGCACCAGATTCAGCAGCGTGGGCAGCATCGCCGCGACAACCGCCCCCTGTGTGGCGGAGAAATGTTCGATAGCATGGTGCAGTGGGGCAATGCCGTGAACCACAATCCCGCCGCCGACGAGGAACATCGCCAGCGTACCCACCACGGACAAACTCTTCATCAGCCACGGGGCCAGCACCAGTAAGCTCTTGCCGATGCCTTTCGCTACCGCGCTCGATTTCGTCTCCAGCCAGTAGCCGATGTCATCCAGCTTCACGATCAATCCCACCAGGCCGTAGACACCTACCGTCACCAGAAGGGCAATGCCGGAGAGGATCAGCACCTGATTCAGGAGCGGCGCGTCAGAGACAATGCCCAGCGTAATGGCGACAATTTCAGCGGACAGAATAAAGTCGGTGCGAATGGCGCCTTTGACTTTATCACGCTCGAAGGTCTTCGGATCCTGAGCGGCCAGCGCTTCAAGACGCTGCTGACGCATCTCCGGGGTATCGCTCTCCTTGCGCGCGCTAAAGGAGTGCAGAACCTTCTCGACGCCCTCAAAGCAGAGAAATGCCCCGCCAATCATTAATAGCGGGGTGATCGCCCACGGAATGAACGCGCTGATGAGCAGCGCCAGCGGCACCAGAATCACCTTATTGAGGAAGGAGCCTTTTGCTACCCCCCACACCACCGGCAGTTCACGGTTGGCCCTCACCCCACTCACCTGCTGGG
>OKPQ01000153.1_pt1 | contig 23247 bp, 35 predicted proteins | sample 1611121 | NCBI WGS metagenome assembly OKPQ01 (sample SAMN04436712, study PRJEB24849) | human gut metagenome | biome: human gut; feature: NICU; material: stool | host: Homo sapiens | place: USA: Saint Louis, MO | collected 2010-08-16 | reverse complement strand
ATAGCTATACCTATTAGATAATATGCATAGACCCCGCCCCAAGGGGCGAGGCTTCAGTTTTTTGGTGAAAAATCGATCAGGTTAGGCATTTCGCTCATGAATATGCTGTTTTATTTGGAATGTCATATGACGATGTTGATGAGTATCCAGAAGCTGAAAGGTAAAAAAGATTTCGTCTATTTTCAATTGAAAAAGAGTTACCAAATAAAAAATGAAATAGAGAAATATTCATTGCTATAAACCCTTTTATTCGTTATACTACAATCTGTTAAGAGATTAAAAACATGAATATGTTAAAATTATTGGCGCTGGCTCTTTCTGGTTCTTCTTCTAAAATGTGGTCATTGAAAGAAGATAAGATTGGTAAAAGCAAAAAACATCGTAAGAAACACAATAAATCATATGGGAAAAACAAATAATGACATTGCGTAATCTGAATTTTCAAATCTCTATTGCTAAAATGAAAGAGAGCCATCGTGAAACATTTTGGTTGGTTGTTTCCCATCCTGATTATAAATCATCAGGTAAGTTTGGTAGCGAGAAAGGGACAATGACTCCATTTATGGATGAAGATATTGATAAAGTTAGATATTTTGCTCAAGATTATGCTATGTTGTTTGGTATGACTTATGATCAGGTGATTGATCCATATGTAGAAGAATATCCAGAATCTCCTGAAAATAAAGAGATGCGAGAAGAAGATTTTGAAATGCTTAATGAAGAATAAGTGAGGTTATATGTATATTCGTGCGGATGAACTAAAAGTTGGCGATCTTGTTTCAGGTGGTGAAGTTATTGAAATTCGTAGTGTTGGAAAATATAGTTTAGATGTAACAATTCAAAGTGATACAGATGATTCAGAACATACTGTAAGAATGGTAGAAACTGAAATCATCTTTGTTAAAGATTAGTTAGTCTTTAAGGATGATATATGTTTAGGAAAATAATAGAAAAAAGAGAGCAAAGAAAAAAAGATAAATTTTATAAAAAAGGCTTCAAAGAAGGAAGTAATGATATACTAATTTTCTTAACTGATGGACCGATTACTCCGTTTAATAACACTATTGAAGTTATGGATAGAATGACTGAATACATGATTTCATATAAAGATGCTGAGTTAAAGTGTGATTCTGGAAATCCAGAAATGATAAAGGCATTTATGAGTGGTTATAATAATGCTGCTGTAAAAATGGGAATCGTAATTAAACAAAATATGTCTGAAAAAAAGGAATAAAAAGCTTGTAAGACATAAACAGAATAGTTATAATGAAATCCTAGACGTTAGTAAAGAAAAAGTCTCGACGTATAATATAAAGGTGTGGCTGGTGTCCAGTTTCTTTCGCGGAGAAACAAGCAGATCGTCCCTGAAATCCTCTTATACGATGCAATGGTAAGGTGTTAGCGGCGGCTAATGGCAGGTTCGAATCCTGAGAGACTGATTTTTAATGAGGTATTAAGAAGCGTAAGTTGTTTTCAGATGATGCATGATTTATCATGGTGGCTCTGATGAAGGTTTACCAGTTGATACCTCATTAAAAATAATGGCGTGAGCGAAGTGGTGTATTTTCTTTTTGTGGAGAGGTATATTGCTTGGTTGCTTTAACGGGAGTAAAAAGGCACAAAACTTTTTATTTCTAGTGGGGTTCGAATCCCTGCCACGCTTCCAATATAACCATATTCTCGAATATGGTTTTTTTATTTCAGGAGAATAAAATGGATATAGGTTCAGAAATAAGCATAAGAACAAATCTTGGTCAGAATAAAGGTATTATTTCAGATGTTGTAGATTATGAAGGGGGCATTATTTATAGTGGATATATCGATGGTCGTCATGGATTCGAGATAATCTATGTAAAGAATGATGATAGATATAGTGGAGATGTATCTTGGGATCAACAATATTCTAAAAAACTTGGATATAACGCATCATTTATTGAGGAATTTTCAGAAGTTAAATAAATATTTTATAGGGATAAAAATGAAAAAATGGATGCTACTAGCAGGATTAATTATGTTTTCATTAACAGTAAATGCTAAAATAAATAAAATTCCTGTAGTTAAAAAAGGAGATGTTATAGATATTATTTGTTTTGATGAAAAAGATAAGCCTCTTTTACAATATGAGAATATATCTTCTTTATCAGAAAAAGAAGAAATCATAACTTTTAAAGATAGATATGGAAATCCTCATGTTTTAACAAAAGAAGGAATCTGTAATTTCACAAAAAATAGAAATAAATAATAGAATAAGGTATACTTATTAAACTTCAACTAAAGGTTAATAAAATGAAAAAATATCTAATTATATTATCTCTATTTTTATTTTCATCATTATGTTCAGCGAATGATGATCTCCCCAAATATTTTCATGTTAAAAATTTAAATGAAAAAATAGCTCTATCTTTATCAATAATTGATTACGAACTTCCGGGTCCAATGCAATTTATTGATATCAAAGATAAGAATAAATGCAGGTATTTAGGCGAATTTACGAAGCAGGGATACATTCATATTTCAAAGAAAGTATGCTCATATGAAGGTATTGATAAAATATCAGATGTTGATTTATTTGCCTTTGAAAAAACATTACCTCGAAGCCCTAGTGAATATAGATTTAATGCGGGTTCTGAATTCTTTATTGTTAAACCCGAAAATATTATTCCAAGAAAGCCAAACTTCTTTGAAAAGGTATTAGATAATGGAAAATAAACAAACATTAGATGATTGGTTATATCAAGAAGGATATCTTCCTGATTTTTTAAAAGTAGAAGAAAATAAACAGTTATTAACAGAAATAATATTGAAAAAAATGGATATTCCCCAAGAATATGTCAGAAAATATTTTTCTGTACAGTTTAGAGATTATTCTTTTTCTATGTTACGTTTTGCCGCTATGTGTGGATATTCATTAAAGAAAAGTCATCATCGAAATGATTTCATAAATTTCGAAGATGAAGTTGCTGAATTTGAAAATTTGATAGATACATCAACACCTATCGCCCCATCAGCTAATTTAAGAAAATGGCTAATTAGAGATGTAGATAATCCTTTTTATCTTCCTGCTTTTATGAAAGACTTCCATGATGCAAAGGATTTTTTCAGGCTTTATCAAAAAGAAACAGGGGACGCAACTTTAGATAAACAAACAGGTCATGTTTATTGTTCTGACTTCTTTTTATTCTTTTTAGCCCGTTTTGGATATTTTTTACGCCGTAGTAATAAGAAATTAGATTTTAGTAATTTAGATTTTTTATTGGCTCAAAATAAACAAAAAGAAGTTGATGTGTTTTTAAAAATGTTAAGGTAAACAATATAAAAACAAATTGATATCATTCAAGGCTTTCATTTTGACGATGAGAGCTTTTTTTATGGTTAAGTTAAAAATTTTTGTAAAATGTCTATGCAGAATCGACATTTTGCGTTATACTTAAACCTAAGAAAAACATGATATGGAGCAGCAAAAGGAATGGTGTCACATCACGAACTTAATAATAAATGGTATATTAGCTGGGATGATAAATCTAACCGCTATAAGGCTATTTATGATAAAGAAAATGATTTATGTCTTAATGGCGATTTCCGTTATTGGGATGATGCTTATCATGCTTTAGTTAAATATAATGTTTTAAGTAAGTTTAATGCTTTAAAACATAAAAAAATGCCTGTTGTTCGTAAAGCTAAGCTTTATTGCTACTATTCTATTCTTTTAGTGAGAAATGCGTTTATCTAAAATGTCATCTTAAATCTATTAAAAATAAGTCTACATGAAGTCTACATTAAAGTGTCTTTTCTGTAGACTAAAAACTGAAAAACCTAAAAAAGTAGTTGTGCATAAGTTCAATATTTGCTATACTAAATCCAGTTAACCAACATAGGGCTTAAAAAATGAATCCGATTTTTGTTAAACTGCAAGCTAAAGTAGAAGAACTGAACGAGAACTATAAAAAGTATACTGCTCGTTTGGAAGCTGCTTACCGCGAATCCAACAACGGTCTTGCTCCTAATGAAGATAAAAAAGGTCGTCTTCATGCTCCTTGTGATGGTTATATGATGCCTAATGCCGATAAATGGGATTATGGTCATAAAGATTATTCTGATGTTCTCTTTGGTAAAGGTGAGTTCCTGCCATTTCTTGATGATCCATTTACTGATAAAGTAGGTGCAAACGTAAAAGATTTTTCATCTAAATTTAAAGTTAAAGTAAATAACGCTGTAAAAGATATGATTTTGGAATGTAAAGAAGCGTTCCGTGTTGATGTATCTTTTGGTAAAGAATGGACTTCATATGGTGAAACATTCCGTTATGCTTGGATTGTTGGTGGAACAGTAGAAAAACATTTTGCTAACTTTATTGAAGAAGAAATGGTAGCCCAAGCAGAAAAGAAAAAAGCAGAAGAAGTTAAAGTTATTAAGGGTATCGCGCCAGAAGGCAAGGTTCGTGTTCGTGGTAAAATTTTAAGAACATCTGTTCGTCAGACATATCAAGTTTATAATTCTTCTATCTATGCTGATAAAGTTATGATTGAGCTTGATAATAAAGCTACAGTATACGGAACATTACCTGCTGGACTTGCTCGAATGGATAAAGAAGATCTTATTGGGATGGTTATTGAGTTTAATGCTAATTTTAGTCATGCTAAAGATGATAATACTCATGCCTTCTTCAAAAATCCTACAAAGGTAGAAGTCTTAGAGGAAGTTGAAAAGGCTTAATAAATATTATATAATTGCCCTCCGGGGCATTTTTTTTAGGAGCAAAAATGAAAGAACTAAGAGATATTATTTTAATCATATTCGTTTGTTTGGTGCCTATTTCTTGTTTCGTTAGTAGCGCATTTTTAGCTTATCATAACAAAGAAGGGTGGGGGTGGCTTATTTTTGCGGGTCTTTTGATAATGTCAGGAATATCATTTAAATTTGATTAATAAGGTATGTATAAAATGACTAAAAATATAGCAAAAGTAATAAATGCTCCTGAAAGCAAAACAGGATTATCATTACAATTTAATGAAGATGTTTTTGATAAACTTGGATAGCAAGTTGATGATGATATAAAATGGATAGTAACAGCCAAAGAAGTAATGTTAGTTAATAAGTCTAAAGAGTTAAGAAAAGGAAAAAAGCTCAATGAAGTTAATCATATCTTTTCATAAAATAATGGGAGACCCCTCATTAGATAATGGTTTATTTTATCAAGATATTCCAACATCCTCTTATTCTTGTGAAGTAAAAAATATTATTCAATGTAGAATAGCATTTCTTAATTCAGTAGAAATATTGAAAAAATCTAATGCTGAAAATGGTAAATATTTCGCCATAGTAAAAAATGAAGGTAGAAAAGTTCATTCCTATAATAAATGGAGTGAATCTCTTGAAATTATCCACATAAATAGTAAATCAAAACAATACACTATTGGTGATACTATTTATTTTCCCAAAAATGCAAGTTGTAGTAGAGCGGGACAATTAGCAACTATTGAGATTGTAGATGATTCAGGATTAGGTTTAGATTTTATTTATGATATTTCAGGAAAGAAAAAAGATTCTAGTCAAGAATTTTGGGATTGGAGCGAACTTGAAGAAATGGGAGTAATATAAAACATGATCATATCAGCAAGTAGAAGAACTGACATCCCTGCATTTTATTCTGATTGGTTTATGAACCAAATAGAAAATGGAAAGATATACAGGAAAAATCCTTATAATAATGAGTTATATTCTAACGATATTTCTCCAGATAATGTAGATGTTATTGTTTTTTGGACCAGAAACGCTCATAATATGATTAGAAAAGGTCATATACAACGACTTCAAGATCTTGGCTATAACTTTTATTTTCAATATACTATAACAGGTCATGTTATTAAATCACCTTCGGGTAAAAATCTTGATGGTAATACTCCTCACCCACTGAAAGCCATTGAAACCTTTAATCAACTATCTAATATTATAGGAGAAGAAAAAGTAATCTTACGTTTCGATCCTATAGTAGTATGCGACCAAATCTCTGTTGAAAAAGTTATAAAAAATTACAATGAGATAAATAAAAGAATAAACAGTGGCTCTCGTGTTGTTATAAGTTTTTTAGATATTTATAATCACGTAGGATCATATTTGAATAAAGCCGGGTTCACTGGTATGAAGGATTTAGTTAAACCAGAAAATGAAAGTGACTTAACAAAGTTGCTTGAAGGTTTAACAAAAGTAAACAAAGACTATGGAAAAGAGATGTTTTCCTGTGCTGAGAGTATCGATCTTGAAAAATATGGAATTCAACATTCAAAGTGTATAGACGATCAATACATTCAAAAAGTATTTGGTATAAAAGTAAGTAAACAAAAAGATAAAGGTCAAAGAGAAGCTTGTGGTTGCGTTAAAAGTTTAGATATAGGTCAATATGATACTTGCACTCATGGATGTGTGTATTGTTATGCTACACCAAATCATGAAGCTGCAATAAAAAATTTATCAAAACATAGTAAAAATAATGGTCTAATAATTCCTGATGAAAGAACATGGTTAAATCAAAGAATAATATAGATAAATATTGAAATTGATATAAAAATAACGTAATATGTTTAAAGGATGTAGCAGACTATGTAAATAGACATCCAACTACCTAAAAAGGTCGAGGCCAAGCCCGGTAAAGGTTTTCTGAATACCAGAGTAGCTCTGGCGAAGCCCTCTTGAGAGGGCTTTGTTAATTCTATAATCTATAGGAGACTTAAATATGAATGCTAAGCATATTTCTGATTATTATTGGGACGCTCTTCTACCTGTAAGAACTGATAAAATTGCTGCCCAATTAGGATTTATAGTTCAACCTATAGATACAACTAAAAACCCACAAGCTCATCTCATAGTATCTCTTGAAAACGATAAGCCTACTATCTATTATAACAAAAATGATAAAACTTCAGATATTAGAAAAATCATTGCTATTGGCATAGCAAAAATTGTAAGTCTTCATATATCGTTAAAAGAAACTGTAATATATGGTAAAGATGTTTTTGTTAAAAAAGATAGTCTGACTCATATGCTGGATGTAGAAATGGCAAATAAAATTGTTGTTCCTTATGAAGCTCTTAATGTTCTAATTACAAAATCAAAATGTTATGAAATATCTGAACTTGCTAAAGCTTTTGATGTAAGCGAACATGAAATTTATAAAAGATTAAAAGAGACAAAGTTTCTTCCATAAGTTTGTTAAATAAACCATAGTATCGTATACTTTATTGTAAACGATGGAGGAAAATATGGTAGAACTTGATAAATATATTGAAATAATTCACGAAAGCCTTTCTAAGGATTTATTAAAAAAGCAATATCAGGAAGATTACGATAATCTACACTTTACAACCGGGCATTGTTATATCGCATCAGAAGCTATATACCATGCGTTTGGTGGTAAAGAAAAATGGTCAGCCTATGCTGGAAGAGATCATAACAATGGTACGCACTGGTGGTTAAAAAATAAAGATACAGGAGAGATTGTTGATCCTACAAAAGAACAATATACATCTCTTGGAATTGAGCCTCCTTACGATAAAAGTAGACCATGTGCTTTTTTAACACGAAAACCAAGTCAAAGAGCACAAAAACTGATTGCTAGAGTCAATGAAAAAATCATACAATATGAATCCGAAAATACAGTAAAAACCACTAAACGTTTTAGACCATAATAGGAATAAAAAATGAATATTGAAGCATTAAATAATGATATTAAAACTTTTGACAAGAAATTTTGGATGTCAGAAGATAATAGAAACCTGCTAGGCTTGTTAAAAGATGGAAGAATGAAACTCATTCCCGCGACAATTTATGCTTTAGATCAAGATGGATTTAATTATTTAGAAATCATTAGTCTTTCTGAATGTGCAGGAAAAGTAATCCATAAATTGCCATCAGGAGATATTGATTTTTTAAACATGATGCAAGAAAAGTTTGGCTATGTTTTTGGAGCTGAGCAAAAGTTCAAAAACAAATACCTAAGAAGCAAAGTAGATCATTTTTATAGTCAGCTTAATGAAGATGGAAACTATATGCGCTCGACCGCTATTTTAACAACTGATAAAGTTTATATCTAATATCATCTAACAAAGCGTCTTGTGAGGCGCTTATCTGTTATAACATAACAAAAAAACATTTATTTTTTTAAAAAAATGTCTTGTAACTTCTGTCACTTCTTGCTATTATTACTTCAACAAAACGAACACTAAATGAGGAAATAAAATGAATATGATTAATCGTACTGCTGAAAAAGATCTGGTAATCCCTGCTGTTATGGCGCTGTCTTGTCATGCTATTCGTAGTCGCAGTATGGAAGTATCAAGTGAAAAAATGCGCGCATCTGTTATGCGGATGATTGAACCTTTCCTGACTGCAGAAGATAAAGAAATCCTACCTTCTGGTAATAGCGCTCGTCGTATTGATCAGGTTGTACGTAACCTTATTTCTAACCGCACTTTGGATAATGCTGGTTATACGCATTACAATGCTGAAACGCGAACTTTTGAAGTTACGGAAAAATGCCTTGAAAAGGCCAGTGATCTTGCGATGCAACTGATTCTTAAAGAACAGGTAGAGAATACTAAAAATAATCAAAAAGATGCTTGTGCAGAATAAGCAATAGTGTTAGAATAAAGTCTGAAATGAGAATGCTGCTCCTGCAGCATTTTTAATATAAATAATATGAGGATAATATATGTTGGGTAAACAGGCTCCATCTCAAGAACTACTGGAAAAAGTATTGTTTATTAAAGACTATTTTACTAAACATCCTAAACGGACTCCTGTAAACATTAACCGTGTTTATTCCGATCCTGTTTTGAACCGTAAAGAGGTAAACGCTCTTTATGCTATTATCAAAAAAGATACTGCTAACGAACATGCATTTGAATCAGCTATTATTTCTCATGTTCTGTCAGAAGAAAAAAATGCACAATATCCAGTAACTCGTTCAGATGAAGAAATGAAGATTTTCTTTACTACTGTTCAGTGGCTTGGGAGTAATGTAGGTTCTGAGATCGTAGAGGCTGTAAATGAATAAATTATGGGCTTGTGGTATTTTAGCTGTAGTAGCCTTTATTTTGACTTTCAGTTTTGTGAAAGCATTGATTATTGGTGGTGTAGCATTTTTTGTAATCAACCAAAAATAACCCTCCTACCGGAGGGTTATCTATTTAAAAGAGGTTATAGTGGAAAATAATATGTCATTAAATGAAAAAGAAATCTCCAGTGAAACAAAAGAGTTATACCATAAAAATTATGCTTTTATGTTAAAAATGGTTAACTTTGAAAAAGATGCTCTAGAGGTAGTTGAACGTGTATACAATGGTTATGTAAAAGATCGTGAAATAAAAAAACTGATATCTCAAGAACACATCAGTATAAAATGGTCATTATTTTCAACACTATTTGCTATTCTATCTATAGTTTATATGGTGTATAAATATCCTGTAGAAGGATTTAGTGTGCCTCTAATTTTATTATCTATATTTTTAGTGCTTTTATCATCCTGTTTTTGGAATGGCTACTTCAAAATCGAAAACAGAAAAGTTCTTGTTATATGCAGAGTAGTTAATATTATCATAGAGCAAACAAAATTATCTACTGAGGATAAAGGATGTTTACAAGAACTTATTTCAGAGAAGGAAATGATTGATTTATTATGGGGTAAAGAGGATATTTCAGTAAGAGCAGCTTTGACAGCATTAGAGGAACATATTTATCCATTTAAAGATTATAAAGCAGCACAAGACCTTGCTTACATTAGAATGATGCATAATCGAGAAGGAAACTCAAGCATATCGAGTCATAAACAAACAATGATTATGGGATAGCAAAAAGGCGTACTCGGTGTACGCCTTTATTTTTTGTTGTGCATGATCATAAATACTGATATAATGAGCCTATAAAATACAGCAAAGGGTAAATAAAATGAATCAGAAAGTCAGTGTTATGAAGCGTTTGAATGAAAAATTCCGTATTCTTAAAAATCATAAACTGTTTGATGCTAAAGATTTTAATAAGCGCTCGGCTAAACATGGGTATGGCTGGAGAAATGAAGGTATTCGTTCTGAAATTAAAGATGACTATATTCTAATCTTGAATATTGTTAATGCTAATGAAAACATTGCTATTGCTGTAAATTATCAAGGACGAACTGATGATGAAGTTTCTATCATTGCCAGTAAAGCAAATACAAAACGAGTGTTTCAAGAACACAACACTTATGATAAGTCTGAAAATGTTGTATATTCTGAAAGCTATACCTATGAGGTATTTTCAGAAAAGCTTCGTCTGTTTATTAGAAAATTACCAGAACTAAATAAAGGTAATGTAGCAGAAGTATTCTGTAAAATGATGAATATTTACGATCCTAATCTTCTTTCACAAGAGGAAAAGGAAACCCGTAAAAAAGCAGCTAAGAAAAAACTAAAAGAATTATACAAAAAAGAAGATATTATTGAAAAAAAATTGAGTACGGCTCAAAAAAGAGTAAGTGATGCTCAAAATAAAATTAATAAAACAATCTCAGAAATGCCAGAGTTCAAGGAACTGCAAGAATTAGAGCAAAGAGTAAAAGTCCTAAGAGAAATCATTTATAAAGCTCGACACGAAGAGCGTGATCAAGAAAATGGTATTCCAGCATTATTGAAAGAAGTAGAAAAAATTGAAAAAGAAGATCGTGCTCACAAAGCACTTATTTCTTCACAAGAAAACATCGTTAGGAAATGTTTTACAGAAGATGAGTTTTTAAAAATTGTAGATTTAAGCCGCAATTAATTAGTATTTGGTTTTAAGTTGAAAATGTTATATAATCCTCTTAGGCTAGCTTAAGGGGATTTTTTATGACTTTAAAACTTGAAGAAGACAAAAACTTTGAAATATATAAACAGGAATATGCTGAAAAAGATTATAATATAGTAATAGAAAAGTTAAATGCAGGAACATTTAAACTAAATGAAACGCATAAAAAAGATTTACATAATGCTTACTTTTTCTTGAGGTTTTTAAGAGAAAATGAAAATACAAAGGTGTACTATGGTAGTTTCAATACAACCATGAGTGACGATGATGAATCAAAACAAAGATATGCTTTTAAAGACTTACTCTTTGGTTTTCAAGATGGTGAAATAAGATTTAAAAAAGTTTCAGAAAAAACCTTAAATATCACAAAGGCAAAAGGTGATTTTAACTTTGGAAATTTTTATCAAATAGAACAAATATTAAAAGACAGATTTGTTGGTGAAGTATTATTAAAAGTTAAAGAAAAGTTCATAGATCAAAGAATAATAAACGTATTCTTCAGAATAACAAGTAATGATACATGTAGTGTTCTTTTTGAAACAAAAGAGTCAACTTTCGAAATTGATTTTGGAAGAGAAGAAACGCATTTTACTGTTGTTCCATATTTCCCTTTCTTTAAGTATAAAAAAGTAGAACTTGAAAAAGATTATACCGGAGATTTAATGAGTATTGAAGATTTCAAGAAAGGAGTTATTTCAGGATTATTTACACCACTTGATGGAGTGGGACAGTTAGTTATGGACGGTAAGGTATATGAGAATTTATACCATCCTCCTAAAGCATTAGTTAAACTTGCTCAATATCCTGATGTTACGCATATTCTATGGTTAAATAATTAAGGAAAATAAATGAAAGTTTTTATTATTACGAGTTCCCATAAAAAAGAAGTAGAGTTATCTCGCTATTTTAAGAACATAGGAATAAAAACAACACATCTTCTGTCTAAAAATGACTTTGATGAAAAAAGAATAGAAGATCAAGATATAATTCTTTTAATATCAGAGCAGACTCAGCTGTTATCAAAAGAGAGTAATGAATTAGCAGATTTAAATGTTTTTCAAGAAGTTGTTCATAACTCAACCGTTTATTCTACATTAATAAAAAAACAAAACGGTAAAATAACAAAAGAAATGAAGGAATATAAAGCCAGTGTCAATGGTATTTTATCGCCATCTCAGAAGACTTCGAGGAAAGACATCTACAATTGGGATGATATTTTTATTTCAGAGAAGTCTATGATTCCTTATCAAGAAATGAAAGATAAGGGAATAAAAAACTCAGCCAGAGATTTGGCATTTTCTTATTTTATTTCTGATATGGAGCATATTTTCAAATTTGAAAATAAAGTTAATCTTAACTTTAATAAATCTAATATAAATGAAGTTATTTCTTTTGAGCCTTTTATTCAAAACTTATTAAAGAATAATCCTTATTATAAACTATGTGAAAACAATATGTTTTTTAAAAATATATTATCTAATATTATAGAACAAGGAATATTTTTTAGAAGAGCCGCTGATAGAAGTCAAAGAAATTATTGGCTTCCCGGTTTAAATGCTGGAATACCTCTAACTCCTAAAAAAGATGCAATACATGAAGCCACATTTATGTTTCATGATATTATGCATTTTATTTACCCGGATCTCATCATCACAGATAATAGTAAAGAAAGTAAAAATAAATATATTATAGCAAGAATGATGAGTGAAGCATTTACCATTGTTTTAGCGGATATGTTCTTTATTTCCTTATTAGATGACGATTCCGTAAAATATGACTTTAATAAAAGAAAAATATATCCCTTATTTAAAGAAATGAAGTTCAATATATCAATAGAAAATAGAGATAAGATAAAAGAATTATTATGGGCTAATACATGCTTTGCTTTATTGGGTGAAGAAGATCATTTAAAATCATTAATTAAAAAAGATTGTTTGTTCGAAGATTATAAAAATAAATATCAGCGTTTTTTTCAAGAAGATTATAAATGGACTGATAAAAACTATAATAATATAGTAAAAAATGCTTTAATTAATAAAGAATGGTATGAAAAAATGTCGGAACATTTTCCGAGTCTAATATGTTCTGCTCTGGATTATGCACCACAATTTAATATCTCGTTGTCTTTAAAAGAACAAGTTTTAATAATATTTGAAGAAATGTTTAATAAGTTAATATGTTTTACTAAAAAAGAAAATAATAACAAGAATCCATTAAAGACTGCTTTTTCACGTTATATGATGGGGCAAATGAATATATTTTATAAATATGAGACTATTTATAATCATATTTTTATAGAAGAGCTAATAAAAAGTACACTTAGTATTGAAAATGAAAAAGATATAGAAAAAACAAAAGACGTTTATAACCTATATCTTAAAAAGCTTGTATGTATGGACTTAATCACAACATATGATTACGAGAGGTATAAAAGTATATTTCCTGTTTTTGAACCTTTTTATGTTTTCTATGAGAGTAAAAAAGAAGAATCTTTCAGTGAAATATTAAATAACATATTTAATGAGGATGAATAATGTATAAGTTTCCTATATTAGATTTTGATCAGTTGAATAATGAAATGAACAGTTTAAAAATACCAGTATATAAGAAGCTACCTTATATTTATGAGAATATGGGTGGAACATTCTATGATAAAGAAAAAAGGCTGTTAAAAGGCTGTACAGTGGCAATAACAGGCATTGGTGGATTGCCAATAGGTATAAAAGGTAATGAATACCAAATTCTAAATAACGATGTATCTTTAGAAGATATAAAAAACAATCTTGGTAAAACATTAGGTATGTCTGCTGGAATGAGTTATTTAAACCCTTATAACAAAACATTAAATGATTTGGCTGATAAAACATTATCTCTAGGTCATAACTCTATTAAGCATTCTATATTTTTAAACATATTATTAGTAGGTTTAAGCATAGGTGTGGAGCATGAGTTTAGTACGCAAAGAGATATAATTCATTTAAGTAGACTCACTGTAGCTAAAACCTCAGCACAAAAACACCCTTGTTTGGTTGTAAATAACGAAAAGCAAGTAGAGTTATATAAAAATATTTTGGATTTCACAGATAAGCAAATAGAAAGTTATAATGATGAAGAAAAAGATTGGGAAACATTAAATCTTTTATATCCAACAGCTAAAGCAAGTATGATAATGATTTCAGGCTCATTAAGAAATATAGAAAAACTTGTTTCGTTGAAAGACAGTGACGGAAAAGAAGATGAGTTTATAGATATTCTCAATAAAATAGAAAATGTTATTAGTTGGTTAAAATAAAAAAGCGCCTTTCGGCGCTTTTCTTATGGATAAATTTTTCTTAAGTGTTCTATTAATAACAATATTTTTTCTCTCAATTCTCCACTTTTATAACTAATTTTATTATAATCTTGCTCATCCTTAGTAATATAAGTAGGTCTTTGTAAAGATCCACCTTCTGGATTACTTTCTACAGGAGTTGTTAACAAAATAGTAGAATTCAGCATAGTGTTATCATAGAACAATCTATGAGGAAGTTGATACGGGTGATGATAAGATTGTCCTTGAAGAATAGTAAGAACATCATATGGTTTAATTATAGCATATTTATCAAGAATATGTTTATATGATTTTTTCTCACCAGCAACACGATTACTAACATAATGTCCCTGAATATTTATAAGAATATCCAATACTTCATGTTTTAAGAATCCAGTTTTATGACAAATCAAATCAACAGAATCAGATACTTCACAGCCATCATAATCATTATACATACAGTCAAACTGACGTGAGCCATAAAACTCAAGTCGTTTAGCTTCTATAATTTCTAAATGATTATCAACTATCTCTACATCAGCAGGATCAGCAAGTTCTCTCCACATTAACAAATGATTAAGCAATCTTTCTTCTTCTGCAGAAAGTTCATTGAATGAATATTGCTGATTTTCAAGATATCCACATAGAACTGTAGATACAAAATCGAAGCTATGCTCATGAAGAGATTCGACTATAGGTAGGCTATTTGTGTTTTCAGGGTCCCAAATATGAAGTCTTATTTGAGCTTTGGGTAAATCCGGGGAAACATCTTTAGATAAATCAGCAAGAACAATTTTATCAAACCCTAAAGCATGGGTGTATGAACGGCTTTCAATTTTTGTTAGCAATTCTTCATTTTTAACTATTTCTTCAAGAATCTTTATCGTATTGTAGGGAGATAAAAAAGACGTTATCATATTTAGATCGTGTCTCGTTATACCAGTATAAGAAAAGTTATCATTTAAAAATTTAATCATTTGAGCGTACATAAAAAATCCTCTTGTTATAATGATAAAAGGATAACATATAAATCTATAAATAACGAGTAAAAAAATAACTTGTGCAGAGAAAAAGTTAATGCTATAATAAATCATCTAAAATACACTGTAAAAAGAGGCTTTAATGAAAAATATCACTAAATTTTTTGTTGTTCTGTTCTTCTCATTATTTATTGTTTCATGTGATTCTCCAGCAGAAACAAAAGTAAAAAATGAAAATAGTAATGAACTATCACTGAAAAAACCTAAAACAGTCGGAACATTAGCTAATGGTCAAAAATTGTATATGGTAACGTTGAATTATTATGATGGGACTAATAATAGAAAGCATTATGTTTATTATACGGATGGTGGTTTGTCTATCACTAAAAATAGTTTTTCAGCAGATAAATATAGAATAAATGAAACGGAGGTAACTTTATCCGCTAATGCTACTCCTGATGACATTTTAAAAGCTGCCGAAAAAATTAAAGCTAATCGTGAAAAACAAAAAAATAGTGATATGGAAGAATATTTGAGATTAAAAGAAAAACTAAATATTAAATAAAATGAGGTTTTTATGTTTGTGATTAATCGTTTTGGTAAATGTTTTGAGTTGAAAAATGATGTAAAAGCCTCTACTGATATTTTAATTAGTAGTGGCTGCGAAGTATTTAAAGATAGAAATGAGCTTTATGAGAAGAAAAAGAAAACTTACATTGGCATAAATCGTTATATTATCGAGAATGGGCGAACTCAAGGTTTCTTCTGGTGTTCTAATGGACGAAGAAATACTGTTGTAGATCCTAATGTAGATACCTTAGAAGAGTTTATTGCTTTCTATATGTAAATATCTCCACCGATTAACCAACCTCAACTACGGTAGTTGAGGTTTTTTATTGACTATAAAAAAAAGAGCATTATTAATATAGTTTAAAAGAGAAACTATAAGATATGCTATATATAATTTATGTTGTTTTACTATTTATAATGATAGCTCAAATTAACTATTGGGTTTGTAAAAAATTAAAAATAGAAAAAGAAAGCTATAAATATAAAACCCTGACAGGGTTTTTAACAGTATACTAAAAATATGATCAAACCTGATCACATAAATAAAATGTAAACACTTCGTATTTGCGTAAAAATATTAAATAAACATCACTTTATTTGATTTTTGCGATAGTATAAGGTATATTCTTTTATAAAACAAAGGATAAACTGACATTGGATAACTCTGATACACGCACTCTTACGATTAATACAAAGATAAAATCATCTGCTTTCACCGCAGAGGAACTGTCTTTTCTTGACGTGTATCTGAATCATTATAACCACATTAAGTTTATCACCACATCCAAGATAAAAAAGAAATCACTTGACGGGCTTAAAATAGCAGATGTTAAATCATTATGTGATAAAAATGATGTTTTGCCCTATCGTATATTTAATGCTGGTTTATTCCAGCAGGTACAAGGACAGATTAAATCTCAGCTATCCAACAAGAAAAACTACCTTGATAATGTGCAGGATAAGATAAAATCAGTTGAGAATAAGCTACAGAAACAGATTAATACGATAAAACTAATTAGTAGTATGACACCCGTTATGCGTAGCTATGCTGCGAACCGCACCCGCTTATCCGAAGCAGTAAAAAAGAAAACGGTTTTTCTTCATCAGCTTGAACGTCTCCGCTGTCGTGAACAAAGACTGGAAAAAGATATAGCTAATAATGATTTTAAAATATGCTATGGTTCTGCAGACCTGCTAAGTAAACGAAACCGTATTCATCCTAATGACAAAGTAAAACTAAGTGCATGGAGAAAGCAATGGAACGCTTTACGCTATGGGCATATGTTATTCGTAGGGTCTACCGATGAAAACTTGGGTAACTCCAATGCTAATATAAATATTAATAAAAATAACGAATTCACATTAAATATAACTGTTCCTGTTGCGTTAAAAAAACAATTCAGTTTTTCTAAACTCTCTGTTCCCATTACTGTTTCCTATTATGAAGATGAATTACGTAATCACATCATGTTTCACCGTGAGGGAAAAGTTAAATATACGAAAGCCCAAAAGGAAGCGGCTAAGGCAGAAGGGAGAACGTTAGTTTCACCTACATCTTCGCTTTCAATCAGATTAATGCGAAACAGCAAAGACGATTTTGATATCGGTATAGGTTTACAGACAAGTCATGATATAAAGCCAGCGATAAAGACCGTGGAAAACTATGGTCTGATAGGTGTCGATATCAATCCAGACCACTTGGACGTAGCGGAAACAGATGAAAAAGGAAACTATTTGCGTGGCTGGTCGGTACCGTTAGATTTAAAAGATAAGTCAACGAAACAGCGTAAAACGGTATTAAGTCAGGCGACGAAAGGCATAGTGGACTATGCCTTGAGCCGTGGTAAAAGTATAGTAATAGAAGACTTGGATTTTACGAAAAAGAAAAAAGCATTAAAAGACAATTACAATAAAAACTATGCACGTATGCTGAGTGCGTTTGCGTATGGAAAAATAAGGGAGTATTTTATCGGGCAATGCTGGAAACTTGGAGTTAACTTATTAACAGTAAACCCGGCGTATACAAGTTTCCTTGGAAACCTGAAATACAGGACGAAGATAACGACGAAGAATAATGAGCATATGCCAGCGGCATATGTGATAGCCCGAAGAGGACAGGGATTCCGTGAAAGAATCCCGTCCTCTATATTAAAAATTAAAAAAGATAAAGCAGGTGTAATAACGGTAGAGAAGATATCACTAAGAAAGATGGTATTAGACACAGGAGCGGCCTCCGGCTGGTCCAAGTTAAAACACCTGCACAAAACAGTATCAAAAAGAGGTGAAAGCATAGACCTTAATACAGAGACTGTATTAAGTAAGATATCATTTCTGATGCTGGGCAGTACTGGTATTCCGTTATGCCAAGAGCTGTTTATTTCCAGTCGCTATGCGTCTGGAAATAAGAGCTTGAAATAAATATTTTAGATACTGATTACTTAGGTGATGTTTTATGCAACTACCTTCGGTAGTTACATTTTTCTTTATGTGATGTTTTTACGCAAATACGAAGTATTTACGTTTTATTTTATGTGATCAGATTTGTATAATTTAAAATAAACGGTGAAAGGGTGTGGTAAGAGCACACCGCACAACTGGTAACAGATTGTGGCTGGTAAACTCCACCCGGAGTAAGGCAAAACAGTTTCTATAGTGTTGTTCGCACTGAAACGAGGTAGCTGCTTGAGGTTATTGGCGACAATAATCCTAGATGAATGATTGTCCATGACAGAACCCGGCTTATAGGTTAACTTATAATTATAAATAGAAAAGCAGCCTGACGGCTGCTTTTTTTATCTCTTATTTCGTCTACTATTAAGATCTAAATAATAAAACTCTTCTTTTAAATCTTTAACAAATGACGCTTCCTTTTGAAAAAATTTCATTAGATTAGTTGAGCTAAATCCAATTGTAAAAACCATTACCCCCAATTTAACAGCGAATATTGTTTTATCATTGGCATTAAAAATATTAAGAAAATAATCTGAAAGAGCTAATCCTGAAAGAAAAAAAGAAATAGAAATAATAAATGTAATTATACACGAGGCAGCATAACCAATATTTTTTCTAAAACGAAAATCTTTATCAGATTGTAATGGATTGACTTTATTTTCATTATAGAAATAAGGAATATTATTAGTTTTTTCATTATAGTAAGCTAAAACATCAGTTTTTGATAAAAAAGAATCAACATTTCTTGCATTAGATTTATTTAAAGAGATTTTATAAAAATCATTATTAGTATCATCTTTTATTTTTACAATCCAATAATCTTCAAGTTCTTCTTTTTGAATAATACGACCTTTAAATACACTCATTTATAATTTTCCTTATGATAGAAATTAAATAAGACCTCTTAAGAGGTCTTATAGGTATGAATAAATATTAACGGTTAAAAATCATCCAGTCAGTTGGAAGTGTTTGCTTAACAGATGGATCAAGTTTAGGGAAGAAGTTGATTCCTGTTACCTTTTCAGCAAAAGCAATAGTTTTAATTCCCTGAAGTTCACTATCATATTGTGCTTTTTTACTAGGGTCTTTTTCTAAGAATCTTTCTTTTAACATATTTTTATCTACAGGCATATTAGGTAGAATAATAGCTAAACCTTTATTTTCACGAGGAGAATAAACAATCTTATAAATATGCGTAGGGACAGGAACACGACCAGCATAACCTAAAGATTTTCCACCATAGTAAATAGGACCTGTAACAACTAGGACTTGTTCATATTTATTAGCCCAATAACGAGTATTCTTTTCTACCATAGCCCAAATTCCACGGTTATTTTCTGAATTTTGAGGAATCATATTAGAAAGATAGAAGCTTTCACTCATTTGATCAGGAAACTTACGAAAGTCTTCTGCTGGAGCCATATGTCCACGATCAAATCCAGAACGAGCATAATCTTTCAAACTAGCGCTATAACGAGGATTAATAGTAGGATCGGGTCTAAAATCGTTCTGACGAACAGCGTTTTTATCATCAAGATTTTGACGAGTAAGATTTTCTGCTACCCAACCCGGAGTTAAATAAGAAGCGTTATAACCAACAGAATAGCCTGTATGACAAATGGGCATTAGTTTGATTTCAGACTTAGGTTGACCAAGAGGATTCGTATCTGTGCACGATGCTGCAATAGATGCTGTAGAGAAAACAAGAGCCGCAACAGCAATCAGAGATTTAATAATTTTCATCTATTTATTTCCTTAATCTAATGAATGTATTGAGTATTATAATAGAAAATCTAGTGGGTAGCAATCAAAAAATCAGCCCGAAGGCCGATTTTATTTATTTTTGATTTCAATAAGATAGTTTAAAAAGTTGTAATCAACATGAACTTGAGTAGTATTAACATCAACAACTACAATATCAAAATGATCGAGGTCTATTTCATTTTCTTTACATCTTTTCAAGAAATCATCATAATCAGCCATACAAACGGCCCATAGATCAGTGCAAATGTTCCCTCTATCAATATAATCATCAGGAATTACAAGTTCTCCATTTTTTTTATCTCTTTTAAATTTAACATTTAATGGATCAATGACAATTTGCTTTTCATTTTGGTAAATAGAAGGACTTGTATTACTCACAAAAAAGTATGCCATATTATTTTCTGCATATACTTCACATTCTCTTTTTTTACCAAGAATAGAATTTAAAGAAACAGTGTATTCGTCTTCTCTATCAACATTAAATACCTCTCGAATATCATTCATGAAAACTAGTTTTTTAGAAGGGGTATCAATGATAAAACTATAAATATTATTTCCATTAAGTTGGGTATGAATACAAGGCTGTTCATTAGTTTTTATAGAACGAGAAGTAAAAATTTTCTCTATATGATTATATTCAAAAGTCATTGCTTTATCACAAAAAGGGCAACGTGAAGATTCCCATAAATCAATCAAGCCGCCAATAATATTAGGTCTATTTGAGTTTGTTAACTGAGGAAAGTGATCTTTCCCTTCTAAAATAGCAACCCCGACTAAATCATAAATAAGATGGTTATTCAAAGCCTCTTTAAGAAAGTCTCGTGAAAATAAATGATGATATAAATCAGGTTTAAGTTCATTAATCTCTTTTAATGTTTTTCCATCATATAGATTAAAATGACCATTTAATTTAACAGTAATAACATCTTCTTTTCCCCAAACAAGGTTATAAACTAAATCGACAAATTGCTGAATTAGTGGATTGTTTTCAGGGAAAGTAGATTTATCAAACTCAGAATTCATTCTTTGAGAATATGATGGAGTAAAGTCAAAAGAATCTCCTTCATCTTTAAATTTTGGAAGTCTTGATAATTCTTCCTTATGTTTCAAACAAAAATCATTGAGTAAAACTTGATACTGTTCATGTAAAGTCATTATTTATCCTCTTAGAAAATTTTAACATATTATATCTGAAAACATGAATAAAACTCAATCATTTTTCTATAAAATATTGTACAGTCATACATAAAGCTGGTAAAATAGGCATAAGTTTAAAGATGAGGGGTTCTCATGAAAGATGTTCTTAAAGTTCTATCAATAGTATTTTTTATGCGTTTTGCTTACACTAATGATTATGCTGCTTATAATATAGCATCTGTTTTAATGTGGTGGTTTTTGATATTATCTTGTAAAAAAGAAAAGAAAGTTAAGCAATATGATTCCACAATAACATTCATGGCTATTATGTTTCATGTAGGATGTCTGATAGCTTTAGTACAAGACTGTTGGTTTGTCATGCTGAAAAATGCAGACACTCTAAATAGTATTGGTTTGATTTGGTTTATAGGAACTATTGTATGGATGCTGATTAAAAGAAGTTTATTATTTACTGTTTCGAAAAAATATAAAATGAAGTTTTACTAAATAAAAAGCCAGCTTCGAAGCTGGCTTTTGTTTTATTATGATTTGATTTCTATCAGGTATTTTTCAAAGTTATACTTAACTTTAATTTTATCTTTAGGAATATCAACAACAACAATGCTAAGATCTTTTATGTTAATATCTTTCTGTTCACATCTTTTGACGAAATCATCATAATCAGCCATACACACTGCCCAAAGATCAGTACAAATATATCCTTTATTAGAGTATTCCTGAATATTTTTTATTTCATCAGTGTTCTCGTCCCACTTAAGTTTTACATTATCAGGATCAATAATAATTTGATTTTTAATTTTATGTTGATAAATACTTGGACTTGTATTACCTACACAAAAATAAGCCATACCATTTTTAACATATTCTTCGCACAATACTTTTTTTCCGTATGCACTATTAATAGAGATAGATAAATCACCCTCTTTTTCTACATCAAAAACCTGACGTATATCATTAATAAAAACAAGTTTTTTAGATGGAACAGATAAATCAAACTTATATATGAACTTATCTTTTTTCTCTTTAGCTATAATCGGGCATTCTCTACCACTGTCCATAAAATAATCAGATGGTCTAAAAATTTTATTTTCAAAATCATAGATAACAGAAATGAAATCATCACAATAGTTACACTGACGAAGCTCAAGGATTTCTATATAATTAGGTTCATATTTATTGATAAATACACTATGTTTTTTACGTTTTTTTCCATTAAAAATAGTTTGATCAATAAGTTCTACGGTTAATCCAAAGGATAGTTTATCAATTATATAATTTTTAGATAGAATATTAGGCCAAAATTCTACTTTTAGTTTATTAATTTCCGCTAATGTTTTACCATTAACTTTTTCAAAATGCCCACGAAGTTTAGCATAAATTTCGTTTTCAAATGCTCCTAAAAAGCGGTCATAAAAACCAGTGATAAATTGTTTGAAAATGGGTGTTTGAGCAGGATCATTACTTTTATCTCGAATATGATGAGGAGGAATATAATCATAAGCATTATCTTCTTCATCTTTATCATCTTTTTGCTTAATCGTTTTATAGTTTTTTAAAACAGAACGAATTTCATCATTGTGTTGTTTGGCAAAGTCTTCAAGGTAGTTGCTATATAAATCTAAAAGTGTCATATTAATTTTCTCATGGTTGAATTAATTATGCTATTATAATATCTATTACTATGGTATTCAATATATTTTTTAAAACAGTATCAAATTGAGAAAAGATATGTTACACTGTCTAAATATTAGTCTATATAAGGAGTAAGAAATGCTTAAGGTTATTTTTCAGGTTATAGGTTTAACATTATTAATAAAATTTAATGAATATTTAACTGATGGGTATTATATAGCTGCCATGACATTTATTTGGTTATCTTTTTGTGTATCTAATAAAAAGAAGCCAAGAGCATTAACGTATGTTAATCAAGGCGAATATATGTTCAGAGTAGTATTTTACATGGGTTGTTTGTACTATTTATTAAACTATGCTTTGGTAGAAGCATGGCCTTATGCTGGTTTCTTTAATAGCATAGCTCTATTAGCATTTACTATAACGTTAGCTTATAGTCTAATAAAAGGATTAATTGTAGCAATAGCTTTAGAAAGGGAAAACCTATAAATATATTGAGTAATAAAAAACCAGCCCGGAGGCTGGTTTTTTTATATATTATATTTATTATTTTATTTGAATCAGTCAGTT
>OKPQ01000136.1_pt1 | contig 25277 bp, 26 predicted proteins | sample 1611121 | NCBI WGS metagenome assembly OKPQ01 (sample SAMN04436712, study PRJEB24849) | human gut metagenome | biome: human gut; feature: NICU; material: stool | host: Homo sapiens | place: USA: Saint Louis, MO | collected 2010-08-16 | reverse complement strand
GATGCGTGATCTGATCCTTCAACTCAGCAAAAGTTCGATTTATTCAACAAAGCCACCTGTCTCCTCACGCCAAGCCGACCATTGACCAGCAATTTTTCTCATTGTTTGCTTTAAGAATGCTAATAGATATTGATAACGCTCATCATCCTGAACAACTCGTTGCCTGTCGCTAGTTGCAATATCATCTTCTTCATCTGTATCTAGAAAGTCCGCTTCCAATTGACCTGTAAGATATTTTGTGTATAAACCGCCATCATTTATATCTTCCAAGATATTTTCTTGAAATAGTCGCCCTCTTGATAACACAATAATATTATTAAGATTCCCTTCTGGAGACTTTAATTGACCAGAACTCTTAACACTTCCGATCCAGCCTTTTATAACCCAGGCTGGATTTGGGGCCTTCTCTAGGTTTGTAGGTAGTTTGGTGCTATTTTTTAATTCAGGACATACACGAGTAAAATCTATCCCAGAGTCCATATCCCAAAAGAATTGTAAGTTAGACAAATCTTCCCTGTCTTTTATAGTAATTTCAGTACTATCAACAAAGACTTTAAACGATTCACTGCCAATTACGCTGAACCGACGAGCGATCTTTTTTCTTAATGCGCTTGCCGTCAATGATAATCTTTTTTTCTTTAATTCTCTTAAAACTATTTGAGTGCCGCTATCTATCGTTAAAAATTCAAAATCTAAAGGAGTAGGATGGTAGTTGCTGCCACCATTATCTATTTCCTTTTGAATTTCATCAGCATGCATGATAAGGCCATGAAGTTGACCATCTTTAAAAGAACTAACTTCGACACTATTAGCTATAGAAAATAATGAAAGCTTACCGATACCTTTACGGCCCATCGGTTTTCTACCCATCGGGGTTAATCTCAATTCCGGTTTGTTTCTTTTGCTATAGCCGACGTAAAGATATCTCTTATTCATATCATCAATAGTCATTCCAAAACCATTATCTTTAATAATAATTTCGTTTTCATTGAGTGATATATCCACACGAGTGGCATCTGCATCCCATGCATTGGCTACCGCCTCTGTTAACACTGCTGCAACATTACTGTAAAGGTTTATACCAAGATGTCCCAAAACACTTAAACCAACTTGCATGGTGTAAATATGCTCAGTTTCAGTATTCTTTCGCCCCAGCGTACTATTTTCCATTACTATGTCCGTCCAGTTTATTTTGTATGTGTTTTACAAAACTTTCTCCAACTACTTCTCCTAGCCTTACAGGAACAGCATTACCAATCATACGGCCTAATCGAGTAAAACTGACCTCTTCACTATGTGGAAGAAATTCATATGTTTCAGGAAAGCTTTGAAATATAGCTGCTTCTCTCAAGGATATGGCTCTATTTTGTACAGGATGACCAAAACGCCCATTTCCGTAGCCAAAGCATAAAGTCGTCATCGTCGGAGCGGGAGTGTTCCAACTCATTCGACCATATACGGATGTATAAGTTTTCCCTGACTCTTTTTTGTGGCAGTTTGCGATTAAACTCGGATCCCAGTCTTCCCAAGTGCCGCCTTGTTTTGACTGTTTAATCCGTTCTAAATTTATTCGAGTAAGGTTAGCACAAGCATGTAATGGGTCTTTTTTATCGATCTGACCAGCCTCAAGAGGTGGGAGATGACCAATAGCATCACGAACTGTCAAATAATTATTAGCGTGGGTCGGTTCATCTAAATTAATCTCACCGAATTTTGATGCGAGAAGGACTAGACGTTGCCTTTTTTGCGGTACACCATAATCAAGGCAATTTACAACTTCTGACCATACATGGTAGCCATTTGCCTTAAGGGTTCTCCTGAAATTTAAGAATACCTCGTGGTCACGAAGCTGAGGCACATTCTCCATCGTAACTAAATCTGGTTGCGTCTCAACCACCAATCGGCTAAATTCGTCTAACAACTTCCATTTATTATTATCTACAGCTTTTTTACCTTTTTGATAGGAAGAAAAAGGTTGGCAAGGGGCACACCCAGCCAGCAGTTTAATGGCACCATCCCCCCATAGTCGTAAGAGATCCTTACCAGAAACTGTGCTAATGTCTGCATGTATGTATGAAGCAGAATTATTTTTCTCATAGGCCCACTTGCAATCAGGGTCCAAATCGACACCAGCATGTACTTTTATCCCTGCACGAATTAATCCATGTGATAATCCGCCCACTCCGCAAAAGAGGTCTATCGCGCTAATTCTGGTCATTTATTGTTCGCTCATGCTGTCTACTTGAATGCAGTAGGCTAGCTACCATACCACTTGATTTGTCAAGAAGGCCTGATATGGCTCCTTGTGTATATGTTTATCACTATAATATTTATATGAAAAGAAAATACAATATTTCTCAAGTTCAAACAATTTCAAAATAACACTTAAATCAATATTATCATTTGAATTCAGTTGGTTAAGAAGAAAGAGTGTCTATCTCATAGGGGCTTTGTTGAATAAATCAGATTCAGGGCGAGAGTCTCTGTAGCTGACCGGGTGTTCAATCACCAGAACGGTGTGATAGCAAGGTCAGAATAGCGCAGAGGCCATCCCCTGAATGCTGGCGTTGCTGACTCATATCAGGCATGAATCGCCTCATCATCAAGCCAGAAAGTGATGGAGCCACGAGTAATCAGGGCCTTGTTGTAGTTGTTCCAGTTGGTGATTTTGGACTTCTGCTTTGCCACGGAACTGCCTGCATTGTCAGTCAGGATGATGCGTGATCTTATCCTTCAACTCAGCAAAAGTTTGATTTATTCAACAAAGCCAGCGCTAGATAAAAAAAACGCCAATTATTTATGATTTTATTGCCATAAGCAATATCGCTGAACTTGTTTTCGCCAAGGCATGAATCACGAAATCAACCGCGAAGATCCTCTATAAAGTGGACTGATTCCACAACCGTAGAAGTTTCCTATCCTCACGATGAGACCTATTCAAAGGACTCCGGACTGATGCCGCCCAGGTGATTGTGGCGCCAGGCAATGTAATCAAAGATGTCCGCAGCGGCTTGCTTTGGGATTGTCTGGCTGCCAGCCGCTCAACTACCGGAATCCGCAGGTACTTTAACGGGACTTTATAAACTGATAAACATTGACCTTGATAGAGGGCTCCCGCCACGCGTCATGCTATTCTTACTCGTAGTTTCTCCAACGAATTCAATACAATGTACATTGATAAATTTTTAACTGAATATGATGAGTCGCTGACCGACGAGATGAATATCGACCCTTTGGGTCAACTGGTTATCTGGTCATCATGGGGACAGGATCTCTTTCACGGCCGCATAACTTCTATTGCCAATGATGTCAGGCAGTATACGCTCAACCTGCTGCACCACAGCGTCATCCGAAAAATAATGCTGGATGATGCTGTGCAAACCGCTGGCGCGATGAAAATACGCTATCCCAAAAAGCAGCTCAGGGAGTTTATCGCGGCAAGCCTTATTCATCTGGAGAATATTTATATTTATTCGATGTTAGGGGCGGAACAGGACGACGTAACACTCGCGGGAGTGCAGGGGATTAATAAGGCCAGGGCAAAATGGCATATCTCTGATAAGAACCCTCAGCTCACTTTTGGCCATCAGAAGGAAAGTGAACTGCTGACAAACCAGCTTGCGCTCGGTACCAACGGCCGCTACAAATCGCCGATGATCAGTATGCGTTTTTTCACGACGACCTACGACTATGATCTGCCGGATAGTAAGCCTGTATGGGAGGCCGCTGAAGCCTTTATTCGCCAGGTCCCCGAGTTACAACAACTGCATGCTGATGTACTGACCTATCTTAAGTCGCTGATGTGCGAAGCAAGCAAGGATGCCCTGACGCCCTTCTTCAGTAAAATTCCCGACAGTCTTAAAACTCTCTACGTCAGCGCATTTCGCAACCCTAAACATGTGGGCAACTACTCGCAGGCATTCTGGCTCGCCAGAACCGGGCTCAATAAAAATGGTGCAGGTGCCATTTATCGGGTACTGGAACGAGAACGAAAATACCCTGAGCAATCACTTTTGCCGATTTCGAGTGTTTTTCTTGAAGCCAGGAAGAATGCCGATGCAACGATGGAAATGGAAGAATGCGAGCGGCAAACGCTGGGATACATTATTGAGGCAGAACCGTTTCTGTCTTTAATTGACCTGATGTTCACAGGACTAAGGCGGCAGAGCCAGCAGAGCCTCGACGACTTCGCGCTATTCTGGCAGCGGAACGGACTGACGACTCAGAGTTTACCTCAACTGTCGATGAGGCTTGAGCGAAACAATGAGCTGGTGGCGTCGCTTTCCGGTACACCAAAGAGACGCTTTCGGCGACTGCTTGCACTAGCCAATGGGCCGTCTCTGGAGGAGCAGGTGCGTGGGCTGCTGGCGTATCATAGTGGACTGATGGAAGCCCGTGGGCAGTTTCCATGGCTTATGCTTGAAGGCAATATCATCTCGCTGCAGACTCCACCTGTAGCAATTGATCAGGAACGTAAAAGTAGCGATTGGGTAAACCATTATTATATACCGCAATTCCGTCATTTACTGGATGGATTATGGGGAGGTGAAGCGTGAAGCTCCTCGATGCGTTTAAAGAGCAAATAGCGCAGATGGGGCCGCTGAAGCGAGTCTGGCTCACGACCTTTAATCTCGATATCGCGTTTGTCGAAAGCCGGATTCTTCCGGCCGTCCTGGATATCGACCCGCCTGTAGGCCGCATGGATTATGAAGGGCTACAGCGGGCATTAAATGAAAGCAATATTGATTTTCGCGTTTATTGCGATCCGCGAATGATCGCCCTGGATAAACCTAAAAGAACCTCAATTGCAGTTTATCCCGTGTCGGTGCGTAAGCTTGCTGCGGATGAAGCATTATATCTGGACGGGGAGCACAGCCTGTTTCATCCAAAGGTGTTTTACCTTGAAGATAAGAACAAGAAAATTGTCCTCGGTGCCGGAAGCGCGAACCTTACGCTCAGCGGCTGGGGGCGGAATCAGGAAGCCGTGGACTTTCGGACGGTTTCCAGCAATGCGCAGTATCAGCAGATAAAACAGTTTTTCATGGGACTTGATGAGGAGCCTAACCAGGACATATTGCCTGCAGATGGTGACATACTCTATGGTGACGATCCAAAGTGGTCGTTTATTCACAGCCTCAGCGAGCTCACGCTGATGGATGCGCTAATCGCGAATGGTGAACTGACAACGCTCAGCGTCTGGTCTCCTTATCTTGCCGATAACTTGCCTGCTCTGATAGCAAAGTTGGCTGGGCCTTATCTGCGCGTTGAGCTGGTGCCTGATCTTGCTGCAGGGCAATTCATTCGTACACGCTGGGGAGAGGAGCTGCATGCGCTAATTACGGTACAGCGATTGACGTTGTTTAAACCTCCCGCCGAACGTGATCCGCGATTAATGATGACGCACGCCAAGCTGTGGCTGGGAGAGAGTACAACGGGCCGTCACCTTGCGATAGGCTCATGGAACTTCACCGGACCGGGCTGCAGTAGCCTGAGGGTAAAGGGGAGAAATGTTGAAGCCGGGATCGTACATCCCGTCAGCAAACGGACCACATTGTGCTCGACGGTATGGGCCGTAAATGAGGGAGATTTTGCCAGTGAAGAATTGCTGGAAGAGGAAGCCCTGGTGCCGGGCAGTCTCCCGCCTTTCGACTTGACGGTTATTTTTGACTGGCAGCGCTGCGAATACAGGCTTACCGGAAAGTGGTTTCTCGGCAAGCCGAAGGAGGGGTACCGGCTGCTTCTGCCCGGGATCAAAAAACCGGTCAGACTTACCTGGAACACAGTTGACGGTACGCTGGCATCTCCTTTGCTGATAGATGTCGAGCAAAGCGCAGCACTGCTGGATAGCCCTTTCTACACGCTGCGTAAAACCGGTGAAGCGGACTGGACTGGCACTATTGTTGAAACGGGCTCAGAATATCGCCGCGCCCTGCGCTTTAAATCACTGGACGATATTCTCGATAGCTATATGAATTCCTCCGAACCTGAGCAAAGCGATAATCTGATACTCCGCAGCTTGGTAGGTCAGGATGAATTATTCAGCGAGGAGAGCGACGAGACAGGGTTCCTAAGCCCGGAAGCTACCAGCTACTTCCGGCTGTTTCAGGCAATGCGGCTACGCAGTAAAGCGTTATCAGCCATGGATAATAGAGAACAACTTCACCGCCGCCTGTTCAGCGAACCCGGTTGTCTGCTGGAACTGGCAGAAATGGTCAAAGCACGAGTTGAAAAGGAACCCGCGTCAGTGTTCAACTGGTTTCTGACACATGAGGTCAATAGCATGGCTGCTCTGGCACAGGCGAGATTTGATGATATCAATAAAGAAAATGCATCGAGCACCGCAGATATTTCCGCGCATCAGTGGAGCTCACTGCGCGTTTCTCCCCCACCTCTGAAGGGGGAAAAAAGCACCCAACGTTATCTGGATATCATCCGTAAAGAGTGTGGATATGATAACTAAACAACCTCAGCCTGTTACGCCTCATTGTGTCTCAGAAAAGATGAACTTTGATGTAGCCGACCCCTTATGGCGCTACGAAACGTGCAGCACCAGCATGGCGGCAAAGCAGGCTGAAGGCGTAGCGGGCCTGTGGAATTTACTTGCTGATCAGCGGGTAGCGCTGCTTGCCGATGAAGTGGGTATGGGAAAGACCTATCAGGCAATAGCAGTGATGCTGCTAATGTGGCAGAAGAAGCCTGATGCGCGCATTCTGGTCATGGCCCCAAACTCGACACTGTGCAACAACTGGAAAACAGAGTTCACTACCTTTATTCATAAGCATCTTAGAATGAAAGATAACCCCTTTACTTCTCATAAGGGAAAGGAAAAATACGCGCCGCAGTTTCATGGTCGGCTGAAAGAACTGAGCGCAGCTGTTAAAGAAAAGTCACACTATTTCTTTCTGACTACTATCTATTCGTTGAGCGGACTGGTACCGAAGGATGAAAAAGACAATGCATTTTTTGTCGCTGAGAAGTATGGGGAGATATATCGGCAGGAAATAAAAGACGCTCTCGATGGTACGGGTTTTGATTTGATTATCATCGACGAAGCCCACTATTTCCGCAACCGTAATGACAGCCAGCGAGCAGGTGCGGCACGTACATTCTTTGGGGAAGGGAAAGACCGGCTGGCCCGAAATGCGCTGCTGCTGACCGCAACGCCAAATCATTCTGCGGCACGGAATATATACGATATATTAAGTTACTTCACAGATATTACGCTGAAGTATGACATGGATGATGTACGTTCTTTGATGGAGAATTTCGCCATCCGTCGATTGCGGAAGATGTGCGGGAGCGATAATCAGCATTACAGTAAATATGCATATCGTCGGGAGCAGGCAAGTGCCGCCAGCTTTTCTGGTAGCGCTGAGGCAGAGCTGTTTTTTGCCTTTTATCAAAAAAAACTGGTTGAAGAGCTGGATAAAGAGAACAAAGGCAGCGGCGACAAGCGGATGATGTATGGATACCTGGAGGGTTTTGAATCCACTGGCAATATTGAGAATGAGCAGGATGCACATGATAATGAACATACTCAAACTGATTTTAGCCGGGCGCTGGATTCGTCCCTGTTAACCGGGCTGACGCGTCAGTTTCATAATGTCTACCACCGTTTTCCGGATCATCCCAAATACGATGTACTGGTCAATGAGTGTATGTCCGACGATCCCTTTGCATCTCAGGCACTATATAGCCGCAAGCATCTGGTCTTTGTCCGCCGTATCCCGTCGGTGCGCGAGATAACTCAGCGTATTAATGCTCGCTATGATGAGATGATGGCTGAGCGATTAATTCGGCTTTGGCAACTGCCGCCGGAGGCGTTGGAGAAGTGGCGCAGTACGCGCTGGTCCCGGGAAGAGTATGAAAACCTGATATCGGAAAAGACTATCAATTCTCAGGATACAGATGAGCCTGCAGAGGAATGCTTACTGGACGATGATGGCGAAGAAAATGAAGCAAAGCTTTCCAGCAGGATCGCGGCGCTTTTCGTGACCAAAACGAGTGGCATACTGCGGCGCACGGACTGCAGTAACGTCAGCCTGCGCTTTCGCCGTCCGGAGAGTTTGTTATCGCTGTTTCTGGAACCTGCCCGCGATGGTATTTCGGCAACTTATACACAGTATTATCGCAGAGAGTCCGGAGAGCGGATGCGTGATAGCTACAGTGATGCCGCGAGGGATATTCGTCAGGAAATGCTGGTGGAGAATGTTTCAAACTATGCCCACCCGATGGCTACGGCCTGGGGAATTATGTTCGATTTACTTCCTGAGCAGCATCAACATCAGATCAGGACATGGAAAGCGCAGCCGAACGGCATGGCGATAGTCGAGAACTTTGCCAACTATCTGCGCATTGGCTACCTGTTTGCCAGCCCGGTGATGGTCGAACTTTACTGTTGGTTTACTGAATTTAACCGTGTATCCCAGCGCGGCGATGCCCAGCAGCGCTATCTGCAATTTATTGAATGGGTGACGCCGAAATTCAAGGATTCGCTGATACTGCGTTATTTCTCGGCAGCCATCCAAACATTTGAAACGCTGTGTGAGAAGATTGTTGGCCAGCCGCTTGATAATAGCCTTTACGCCTGGCGCGAACTCAGCAGCCTGAACAGTCCGGCATGGTACGCCAGCGGTGAGTCTCACAACCGCGAGCGGCTTATACGCGGATTTAACTCGCCATTTTTCCCGGATGTGCTTGTGGCGACTTCAGTGATGCAGGAGGGCGTAAATTTGCATCTGCAATGCCATAAAGTCCATCACTACGGCATTGCCTGGACACCCGGCGATAATGAGCAGAGGAATGGTCGTGTCGATCGCCTCTTTGGCCGCGTGAATATGCTGCTTAAAGAGAGCAGTAATGCCGAGATGATTATTAATTATCCCTATCTCGCAAGCTCATTCGATCAGGATCAACTGGCTTCATTCATTCACCATAAGTACGTCGTGGAGGAAAAACTGGATAACTGTGAAACACAGAGTTTCGATCGAGAAATTGATACGAAAGAGAATACATCGGGCTGGCATCGGTGGCTGCGGGAGCCTGTCAGGGATCGCGAAGTTGAAGATCCTTACCCGGCAAAGTTTGGTCACCAGTAGCGGCGTTATTAATTCTCTGAGAAATAAACCTCGCCTCTCTAACAGAGACATCAGCGACGGGGGAATATTTCCTCAATACCGGAAGCACTACTGACTGGCGCAAACAGCTGAATCTGGTACCCCCTATAATGTATTGCGTCAGAGTAACGATACTCTGACGCATATCGAGTGTTTTGTGTGCTAGCCAGATGGGTTTCAATTTTAGTAGAGGGACCAGACTCTCATCACGCCATCATAAAAGCATCCAAATCATCCGCATTTTTGATAATTTTGTTTTTATCGACACCGTAAGCTTGTGCCAGCGTAATGCTTGCTTCCAGCAACTGGCGGTTGTTTTCCACGTTGAAGGCTGCAGTTGTCAGCTCACCTAATGCCTCAAACTCGGACAGAATACGCTTAAGCGCCCGCTGCTCAATGTCATTCAAACGGCGGTTGAAATCGTCCATTTTCGCCTGCAAGGCCTGGCTGGTTTTGCCATCCAGATTTTTGGCAACAGTGACCAGAAACTTCCCTGAGATAGATCCAATCAGTGCTCCCAATACAGGCACAGGGATTAATGTCTGGCCAGCAATGGTCATAGCGCCCACAATGGCTGATTCAGCGCAGACTATAAGCCCGAGATCGGTAAACTCATCGAAATCTATCTCACCACGCTGATAAGACATAGTAAGACTTCCTACCCCCTTGGCTGCGGTAACTAATGCGCTGGCGAAGGGGGCTCCCATTGAGGCGTAATTTGTCAGGGTGTAAATAGCCCCTGCGGACACGCCCCCTATAGCTGCTCCTTTCAGCGTATCCAGCCCTACGTCCTGCCAGTCCTCTGTATCGAATTCGCCACGGAAGATATTTTTACCGTCCCGATACTTGCGGTAAATACCCGTACCGAGAGCAAAAGTGGCCCCGAAGGCTGCCCCCATAGCCGTAGCTCGCATGGCTTCGTTGAGCGAAGGTTGGTGTTCTTCAACGATTTCGGCTTTTTTTACCTCATTTTTCTCAGCTAATTCCTGGTCATGTTTATCGAGTGTTTCATCGATTTTCCCCCACTGGACATCTTTATAATTAGAGTCTCCTGGACGTACAACGTCCGCAAATGATCGGCCGGTTGCGTTTTCAATTTCTGCAACCTTTTCCCTGATGGCCTGCAGACTTCTCTCATTCATTCCCTCAACAGGTTTCCCGTCGATAACATCCTGTATCGTCTGCCAGGTATCTTTCGGGATATGGTAAAACGCTTTGTCTTGGGTGAAGTCAGGGTAGTCTTTCATGTGTTTCAGGACATGAGCCAGATTATTATTGATGCCGTTTATGAATTTTGATTGCACTTCAACGCCATCAATTAAATAGTCCGCAGGGGCCGTCCGGCCAACCCCGTCGAATGTTGCGCGAAAAGCGGACTCATCCTGTAGTCTCTCTTCGAGCGCCTGACGGGCGTTACGCACACCTACTTCTACTTGCTCAGCAATTTCACCATGCTTGGTACCTGTGGAACCTAGTATGGTGTTGGGTGAAGCGATAAAATCACGAACCTTCAGCATTTGCTCGCCCGCATTCTCAAACGCACGAGCTTGCCTCTCTAATTCGAATATTTCGTCCTGCACCCTGGTCTGATTGAGTGCATTAACAGCACTACCGATAATCTGATCACTTACAGCATCATGGCGGTCAATAATTTTCATCACTGAATTTTCTTGTTGATCAGTTTTGATAATGCATGGATATGGTTAATCAATGCCCCGAGTTGATCTTTCTGATGAGCATCAAACTGGTTGTAGTCACGCGGTGCGGTCTTCTCCAGCCCATCAATAATGCTTTCAGTGCCATGATAATGCTCAGATGTTAGTGCCTTCAATTTATTCGCACCACGTTCCATTACCAGCAATTCGCTAGTTTTAGCCCGAATATGACGCTCTTCCTGCTGAGCTTTGTCAATAATTTTGCCGTTCTTACGACGAGCCAGAAGAGTGCCCCCAGCAATACCTGCAACTCCGATCCCCCAACCGATGGGACCTGCCAGCGCTAGCAGCGCACCGCCTGCAGACATACCACCGCCGCCAGCTGCTAAAGCCCCCCCGCCAAGCCATGCCAGTGCTGCATTTGTAGCTGCAGCACCGCTCAATGTGGCAATTGCAGTTCCGGTTGATGCTGTACCAAAGGTCGTAGCGACTGCCAGCGCTGCCGTAGGTGCAAATGCTGCAACACCGGCTCCGACGGCAACTCCCGCCGTTGCAGTCCCTTTACCAACGTGCGATGTGCGATATTCCTCCTCTAGTTTTTCAACAACATTGTCGAACTCAACAATTTCTGCTTTTAGTTCACTCCAGGATTTATCGAATTCTTTTGGTTTATTTGCCAGTTGACTCACATAGTTTTCGACGTGTGTAATAAGTTGTTCACTGCATTTCTGACGCAACAGGAATAGATTTGTAATCTCTTCCTGCGTCCCTTTTGCCTGAATCTCATAACGGTCAGTTGCTTTTTTAAGTTTTGATAAAGCGGTTTCTCTTTCGGATCCACGTAACATTTTTTACTCCTGCTGTATGTCGTGAAATTATTCCTATATTTGACCCTATATATCCAGATATTTTTACTCTCTTACGATTGCGATAGCTTTCTGCGTATATATTCCTGTGTTGACTGATATCCCAGAGCACTATGCGGATGACGTTTGTTGTAATGAATGAACGCCACTGCCGAATTCATCACCGCAGCCTGGCTGTCCGGATTCGACATGATTCCGATGTAGTCCCGTTTTATCATCTTCACGAAGCTTTCTGCTATTTCGTTGATTTCCGGGCTGCTCACCACTGTTGTGCATGGCTCCAGATTCAACTCTCTGACGAACCGCGAACTTCCGCGTTTCATGTGCAGTATACGCTGAACCATTATCCGTCAGCCACTGCACCGGTATGTCCGGTAACCTGTAAGCGACGATAACCGTAACTCGGCATGTCACTGATGATATTGAGAATGTCAGACTGTATCCCTGCGTCAACTTCGTCATTACGCCGGGTACAGCATCTGCCCTGTCAGACGGCTGAATGGTTACCATGTTGGTGGGCTACGTAGGAGACATTCATACCCCGACTCCATCGTCTGCTGGATAATGGCGATTTTCTCCTGATGAGTCTGACACTTACGGGCTTATTGCCCTAACAGGATCTCGGTCACCTCAGAATTAGCACCTGTGTTACACATATATTCAACCCTATCTCTTATCTGGAGATACAACTACTGTCTGTTTAAGGGACTACATCACTGTCCGCTATCATCACTATTGGTAGACCAGGGATGTTTATATTAAAAGATTATTCATTCCAAATACCTATAAAGAAAATTCGGGGTAAGCGGATTAAATGGTTGATCTTACCTTTGCATGAGAGTGAGACAGACCGGCATCTCATCGGATTATCTGGTTGATGCTTCACCTACTGCTGGTGCATGTTTCCTTCGCTAATTCCAGCAAGAACCCCACACGCCTCAACTTCCCGGTCATCGTTGCAACTCGCTCTCAGTGAAACGAGTTGTTTCTCAAGCGCTTGCAGAGCGGTTATCTGCGACCGCACATGAGAGATGTGATCATCGAGCAAGGCGTTGACGGCGGTACAAGGCTGATGAGGGTCGTCCTGATAGCTCTGTAGTTCGTGAATCTCAGCCAGTGACAGGCCCAGGATTCTGCAGCGACGGATGAAGGCCAGCCCCTCACCATGCTTCTCGGTATAGACACGGTAACCGTTGTCCTGCCGATCAGGCGGCGGCAACAAGCCCTGCTGTTCATAGAAGCGGATCGTCTGTGTTTCGACCCCTACCAACTGCGCCAACTGACCAATGCGCATCAGCCTCCTCCCCAACGGATTCTTTACTCTATTGACCTTATAGTAGCTTTATAGTTTAAAATGGTACCACAACATTGTTCAAGTGGAGTCGTATCATGAGCAAATCCTGTGGTGGCGCCTGTGGCGGTGATGCAACGTCCGCAGCGGATACCGATATACAGGCCTCCTCCGAGGCGCCAGGGAGATGGGTCAGTGTTTATGCCGTGCCGAAGATGGACTGTCCATCAGAAGAACGAATGATTCGCCTAGCCCTGAACGGCTTTGAGGAGATTCGGGCGCTGTCCTTCGACTTGTCGAACCGCCGGCTGAAGGTCGTGCATGACGGCGAGGTCGAGCCCGTCACCTCGAAACTGAAGACCTTGGGGCTAGGCGCCTCGCTTCAGGAAACCGTCGCTGCAAATCCGGAGACCATCAAGGCCGCCGAGTTTTCGGCAGCTTCTGCTAAGCAAGAATCCGGGACCCTGCGCTGGTTGCTCGGCATCAATGCACTTCTGTTCGTGGTGGAAATGACTGCCGGTCTGATCGCCCGGTCCACCGGCCTGATTGGAGAATCCCTGGACAATTTTGCCGATGCGGCGGTGTACGGGCTTGCCCTTTATGCGGTTGGACATAGCGTGAAAATGCAGGTACGTGCCGCGCATCTTGCTGGTGTACTGCAACTGATCTTGGCTGTGGGCGTGCTCGTAGAGGTGGTGAGACGCTTTGTATTCGGTAGTGAGCCTGAATCGCTGGTGATGATGGCTATCGCATTCGTCGCATTGATTGCCAATACCAGTTGTCTGCTGCTCATATCCAAACATCGGGAAGGCGGGGCGCACATGAAGGCAAGCTGGATATTCTCGGCCAACGACGTGGTGATCAACCTGGGGGTCATCACCGCCGGCGCCCTGGTCGCGTGGACCGGTTCCAATTATCCGGATCTGATTATCGGCACCATCGCGGGGGGCATTGTACTTAACGGTGCCAGACGCATTTTGGCGTTGAAGGGTTAAATAATGCTCATTATTGGCAAAAAGCTCTCGCCGTATGCCCTATTGTCCATATCGGGCCTGCTGGCAGCGTCTGATCAGGCTGTAAAGTGGCTGGTGCAGCAATCAATGGCCTATGGCGAGTATGTTTCGGTGACCCCGTTCTTTAACTGGGTGCACCTATGGAACACCGGTGCCGCATTCAGTCTTTTTGCGAATGGTGGAGGCTGGCAGCGCTACTTTTTTATCGGAATCGCGGTAGTGGTCTCGATTTTTCTGATCAAGCTGATACTTGAAAATCTTCATAAAGGAGAAGCCATCGATTACAGTCTTATCATCGGTGGCGCCATGGGCAACCTGATTGACCGGGTCTTTCGCGGCTATGTTGTGGATTCCTTTGATTTCTATTGGCGAGACTGGCATTGGCCTGCCTTCAACCTGTCTGATATTGCAATTGTCCTCGGTGCCTTACTTTTCGTTTCCAGCAGCTTGTTGGGTAAAAAAGCAAACACCAATGCCGAGTCGGATGGATCTGACTGACACCTACGCCTATACAACACCATGACCGAACTTCCCGACAACATCCTTCACCTGCCGCAATACCAAGTACTGGGCTGCAAATCAACCGACGACGAAATGCACTTCCAGGTGGACGTGCCCGATCCCATCGCCTGCGAGGAATGCGGCGTGCAGGGTGAGTTCGTACGGTTCGGCAAGCGTGACGTTCCCTATCGTGATCTGCCCATCCACGGCAAGCGGGTCACTCTCTGGGTGGTCCGCCGCCGATACACCTGCCGGGCCTGCAAGACAACATTCAGGCCCCAGCTACCGGAGATGGTGGACGGATTCCGTATGACACTGCGGCTGCATGAGTACGTGGAGAAGGAATCCTTCAACCACCCCTACACCTTTGTGGCGGCACAGACCGGCCTGGACGAGAAGACGGTGCGCGACATCTTCAACGCCCGCGCCGAGTTCCTGGGGCGCTGGCACCGCTTCGAGACGCCCCGCATCCTGGGCATTGACGAGCTATACCTGAACAAGCGCTACCGCTGCATTCTGACCAACATTGAGGAGCGAACCCTGCTCGACCTGCTGGCCACCCGCCGCCAGGACGTGGTGACCAACTACCTGATGAAGCTGAAAGACCGGCAGAAGGTCGAGATCGTCAGCATGGACATGTGGAACCCCTACCGGGCAGCGGTCAAGGCTGTGCTGCCCCAGGCCCGTATCGTGGTCGATAAGTTCCATGTGGTGCGCATGGCCAACGATGCCCTAGAGAGAGTGCGCAAGGGCCTCAGAAAGGAGCTGAAACCGTCCCAGAGCCGGACTCTCAAGGGAGACCGGAAAATCCTGCTGAAACGCGCTCACGAAGTCTCAGACCGGGAGCGCCTCATCATGGAGACCTGGACAGGCGCGTTCCCGCAACTGCTGGCCGCCTACGAGCACAAGGAGCGCTTCTACGGCATCTGGGACGCCACCACACGGCTCCAGGCAGAAGCCGCCCTGGACGAGTGGATAGCCACCATCCCGAAGGGCCAAAAGGAAGTCTGGAGCGATCTGGTCAGGGCAGTGGGAAACTGGCGCGAAGAGACCATGACCTACTTCGAGACGGACATGCCCGTCACCAACGCTTACACGGAGTCCATCAACCGACTGGCCAAGGACAAGAACCGTGAAGGGCGCGGTTACTCCTTCGAGGTGATGCGGGCACGAATGCTCTACACCACGAAGCACAAGAAGAAGGCACCGACTGCGAAGGTCTCTCCTTTCTACAAGAAAACCATCGGTTACGGACTGCCGGACTTCGCAGAGGAACTCAACTACGGAGTCGATCTATCAACCATCTGAGGGTGGTATCAGATTGATGGGGTGAAGGTGCCCCATAAACCATTAAATCCTTATACCCAAAATTCGACAGTGTCAACTATCGATCAATAGGATTAGCCTATTTTTTTACATCAAACAATAGGCTGTAATGGCATTTTTTTAAGAAAAATACGATTCAAACATGGGATAATAAATTAAAATTCTGGCTATTTTTGGATTGGGGAGTCAATATGTCTGAAGGAGTTTCTAAAAATTCCAGATATGAAATCATTGCAATTCTGAGAGATGAACTCAGGATTCAATCTAAATTGTACTTCTATTGTAATAATATAAAACACCAGTCGACACTAAAAAAAATAGAAGGAAATTTTTCTATATAAAACCATCCACCTCTCATCCTGGCCTTCCTAAAGAGAGCATTTTTTATTTTATCATCCACAGCCCATTAGGAAAAATAGAATTCACAACCAACAATCGAATCACTGACAAAAACAATTCAAACAATCTTCTATGCTTCATTATCCCTGAATCATTATCAATACTACAACGAAGGACATCACCAAGAATTAACGTTAGGTACGAAAGCCAGTTTTATTGCTCTGGAAGATACAGAAGTGGCACTATTTATAAATATCACTTGAATGATATATCTGAAGGTGGTTGCTCGTTTATATCCCTGGAACCTTTGCATAGTTTTATTAGAAATGGAAATAAACTTGAAAATTCAGAGTTAAATCTTGGGGAGTACGGACAAATCCTTGTTAATTTAAAGATAAAACATATATCCGAGAAAAATAATCACAAACAATGTGATGCAACAAGCTTCAGAGTATCTTGCATGTTTTATTACGAAAGTGAAGAAAAAAAAGAGGAGATAGAAAAAATAATTGTCAAATTGATAATTGATAGAAAAATAAAAAACAGGCGAACCCTAGTTTAATTTACTTGATAAAATACAATTTCAATAAAAAACAACCACTTTAACCTAAAACACTATTAATTCAATAGCACACAAGACATTTTTTATGATAACGATAGTCAACAGGAAAATTTAACACATTGAAAAACACATTACTTTATACTGACGACAATATCATCGGGAAATCAATTCACGAATATATGATTGATAACAAAAAAAACATCACCACTCTTAACTTCCAGGATATTGTTAAGGGGACCAGCGCGCCATCAACCACTACCATTATTGTCAACACTATCCATAAGGATATCTCTGCAGCCACAACGGTCGCATTGCTTAACACCCTGCGCAAGCGTCTTACGCACTGTGCTTTGCTGGTTTTAATTGTAAAAAGTGACCTCTCCAGACTGTTCAGGGAGCTGCTTGATATCGATCATTTATTGATTTTGACTGAAAAATCTTCTTTATCAGATTTCTCTGCCATCATCAACAGACCTTTGACCGCCGATGGCTGTCAGGGATTATGTACCCGGCGTAAGCTAACCGCCAGGGAACTTCAGGTTCTGGAGCTAATCATTGCCTGTAACAACAATAAAAGAATCGCATTACTCCTCGATATTGATCACAAAACGGTACACAGCCATAAAGTACATATTATGAAGAAACTGGGGATGAATAACTCACGGATAATGAATAAAAGGATAGTCAATATGTATCGGTGCTAAAGCCAAAAATATGTGGGTGACCAATCAAAAGCCGATAATTCATTGGTAATTTGCCTTTAATAATCATTCCCATCGACATAAACCTCACCTATAATAAAGTTATCTTCTCTTTACCTCCGACCTGATTTTTGACGAGAGATAATGAACGCGACTCTGTTTTCCAATCATAATTTATCACGTAGCGATATATCCGTTCGTTATGTCTTTCAAAAGATGTTTTCCCCAAAAGGTACGCTCGTCGCCGTTGAGTGCCTGAGTCGGTAATGCCTCCAATTAGTTGAATTAGGGGTATAATAGCCGCTTTTAAGGTTCTTTCATGATCACAGTTAACCTTCATTGCCCCCGTTGCCAGTCCGTTCAGGTTTACCGTCACGGGAAGAACCCAAAAGGACATGATCGATTTCGCTGCCGTGACTGTCATCGGGTGTTTCAGCTCACTTACTGTTACGAGGCCCGTAAACCCGGAGTTAAAGACCAAATCACTGAAATGGCTTTCAACGGTGCCGGAGTTCGCGATACTGCCCGTACGCTGAAAATCGGCATGAATACTGTCATCCGGACTTTAAAAAACTCTCGCCACGAAGAATAACGTCATCCCCGGTCGCTCATGCGGATGTGGCACTCATCTGCGAACTTGATGAGCAATGGAGTTTTGTCGGCAGTAAAGCGCGGCAGCACTGGCTCTGGTACGCGTACAACACGAAAACCGGTGGCGTTCTGGCCTACACTTTTGGCCCCCGGACTGATGAAACCTGTCGTGAATTGCTGGCGCTGCTTGCCCCTTTTACCATCGGTATGTTGACCACTGACGAATGGGGTAGTTACACCAGAGAGTTACCGAAGGAGAAGCATCTGACTGGTAAGATTTTTACTCAGCGCATTGAGCGCAACAATCTGACCCTGAGAACCCGAATCAAACGTCTGGCCCGCAGAACTATCTGTTTCTCGCGTTCTGTAGAACTTCATGAAAAAGTCATCGGTGCTTTTATCGAAAAATATATGTTCTACTAATTGGAGTCACCACCCTTTCGTGCGCTCAAGTGAGCTGCGTTTTGCACGCTGGAAGGAATTTGACTTAGAAAATTCATTATGGACTATCCCATCGGTCAGGGAGGAAATTATGGGGGTAAAGTATTCTTATCGTGGTTCTAAGATGAAAACACCCCACATTGTACCCTTGAGTCATCAAGCATGCTCGATTATTCAGGAAATAAAGAAAATTACAGGTGAAAGAGTATTTGTATTTACCAGTGATCATTTCCCTAAAAAGCCAATGAGTGAGAATACTATTAATCATGCCTTACAATCGATGGGATACGATACCAAAAAAGATCTGTGTTCTCATGGGTTCAGGACTATGGCATGTAGTGCCCTTATTGAGTCCGGGAAATGGAGTCGAGATGCAATAGAAAGACAAATGAGCCATCAAGAAAGAAATAATGTTCGTGCTGCATACATTCACAAAGCAGAACTTATTCCCGAAAGGCAAAAAATGATGCAATGGTGGTCAGATTATCTAATGCAGTTGCAGCATGGGTTTCATCACCCATATGATTTTGAGAATAATAGTAAATAAACTTTTTATGAGAGGTGAAAAATGGATAAGTTGCTTACGTTTGATGAAGTAATTAACAGGACTGGATACTCCCGGCCAAGAATCTATGAATTAATAAAATTGGGGGTGTTCCCAAGAAAAATAAAAATAGGCTCGAGAAAAGTAGCTTTCATTGAAAGTGAAATTAATTCCTGGATCCAAGAAAAAATCAGCACATCTACAAAGTAAATGGTAACGAAAAATAAACTGTCTTTCTGACAGAGGGATGTCTTTGTCTGAAAATAGTCTCTAATTATATAACGGAAATGATATTATGAACGATGAAAACATCAGTAACAATGCGAAAAAAATTTCCAGCGTTAATGGAATGCCATTAAGTAAAGGGTCAGACGGTTATAACAGACAGCAATGTTATGTTATGAAAAATCACCTTCCAGACCAAACATTATGCAGCATCTATGGTCCTGTAAGTATCCCGGCAAAACGAACCATTCACTTTTAGAGATCTTCCGACATACTGATAATGTCCCCTGAGGAGATCGCTATGCGTAAGATCCGATTCACTGAACACCAGATCAGGTGATCAAGACAACAAAAAATGACAATTATGGAATATCTCTTCACTTAATCCATTGTAACCGTCGCTCTTTGTTTCATTAATACTGTGGCATCGCATAATCGGGTGATGATTTCGTAGTATCCGTATCAATAAAAATATGAAGAAATGATTATCATTTGTAATATTATGTAAAGCCATACCCTGACCCTGTTACCTAGACTGGCCCCATGAATCTCCAGACAGTTGGTATCACTTAAGTTAGTGATAGTCTTAATACTAGTTTTTAGACTAGTCGTTGGAGTCCGGATGATTGATGTTTTAGGTCCAGAGAAGCGCAGACGGCGCAGTGTTCAGGAAAAAATCGCCATTGTTCAGCAGAGCTTTGAGCCCGGAATGACCGTGTCGCTGGTCGCCCGTCAGCATGGTGTTGCTGCCAGTCAGCTGTTCCTGTGGCGTAAGCAGTATCAGGAAGGTAGCCTCACAGCCGTTGCCGCAGGAGAACAGGTTGTGCCCGCGTCGGAACTGGCCTCTGCGATGAAGCAAATTAAAGAGCTGCAGCGCCTGCTGGGCAAGAAAACCATGGAAAACGAGCTGCTGAAAGAAGCTGTTGAATATGGCCGTCAAAAAAAGTGGATAGCGCACGTGCCCTTGTTACCGGAGGATGGAGAATAAGCCTTGTCAGTCGTTGCCTCCGGGTCTCACGTGCGCAACTTCATGCCATGGCCCGTCGGCCGAAGGACTGGCAGGATCGTCGGTGCAAGCGCAAGCCTGATGATACTGAAGCGCTGGCCCGTATCCATACCGTTATCGGCGATCTGCCCACCTATGGTTATCGTCGGGTATGGGCACTGCTGCGCAGACAATCAGAAACTGCCGACATGTCGGTGGTCAATGCCAAACGCGTATACCGCATCATGCGTCAGAATGCGCTGCTGCTTGAGCGTAAACCGGCAATACCGCCATCGAAGCGGGTGCATACAGGGAAAGTGGCCGTTAGAGAAAGTAACCAGCGGTGGTGCTCTGACGGCTTCGAGTTCAGCTGTGATAACGGTGAAAAACTGCGGGTCACGTTCGCGCTGGACTGTTGCGATCGTGAGGCACTGCACTGGGCGGCCAGTACCGGTGGATATGACAGTGAAACCGTGCAGGACGTCATGCTGGGTGCGGTGGAGCGTCGCTTCGGTAATAGCCTGCCGGCATCCCCCGTTGAGTGGCTGACAGACAACGGTTCAGCGTACCGTTCCCATCAGACGCGTCAGTTCGCCAGAATGGTAGGACTGGAGCCTAAACATACGGCGGTACGTAGCCCGGAAAGCAACGGGATGGCGGAGAGCTTCGTGAAAACGATGAAGCGCGATTACATCAGCATCATGCCGAAGCCTGACAGGTTAACAGCGGTAAAGAACCTTGCGGAGGCCTTCGAACATTACAATGAATGGCATCCGCATAGTGCACTTGGATATCGTTCACCACGGGAATATCTGCGGCGGCGAACCAGTTATGGGTTAAGTGATAAAAAGTGTATGGAAATATAGGGGCCAATCCATTACCCGAATGGCCTCAGCCAGTCATAAAACCTGTGTCGGGTTTTGCGTGGCAGTCAGTTTTTCGTTTCAGTCTTCCTGCGTAACCAAAGGCGACGAGGTGGCGATAGCCCACTGCGATCTCGATTTTTGTCAGATTTACAAGAAAACCACCTTTAACTTCGACCTGCACCGTCGGCCCCACGCCTACGGGCCTATTGTTGAACTAAAAGGCGAAACCCTGAACGCCGACGGCACGCCGAGGAAATAATCCCGCCGGTAAAAAAGCCATAAAGTAGCGGCGCGGACATTTCCGCGCCGCTGCATCAATAAAATTCCCCCTGTCCATGTCATCGCCATTTATCAGCCGGGAAATCGAAGATTTATATGCTTTCAGCGTCTCTACCGCAACCATCAACGCTGTTACTGACAAGGTTAACCCATGAACCCTAACACGCTCATCTTTAGCGGGATCTCCAGAAGCATATGGATATGATCTGCACAACATTCCGCTTACAGAATCCTCACATTTTTCCACTCGCACAGCTTCCTTAAGATACAGCCTACCGCTCAACGTTTCTCTCCATTGAACACTTGCCTTCGGTATTTTGGCGCAAAAACTATGTAATATTTACAGTTCCATCGGGTGTGCGCTAAGCTTTTCTCGTCCCCCATGGGGATCCCCTTTTGATTTCTTGTTGAACTTTTGCAGTTGCCAGACCGCAAGATGTTTTAACAAATCAAAAGGGAATTTAATAACTGGCTCACCGGGGTAACGCATGGCGTCGGTCATCGACGTCAACAGATGGCAGACTTTTCCTTTGCGCGTCACGGTCAGCAGGCGGCCTGTCATCGCCTGCCCCAGACCCGGCCATTTTTTTCGTGCCTGAGGACTGGTTTTCAGCTTTACCAGATGGTCGCCTTTACCCAGTTTCCTGACCTCTTCATACTGCGGCCCTTTTCTGAGCGGGATCATCCAGTGACGGTGTTCTCCCGCCTGGCTCCAGGCATTTAACAATCCCGGCGAGTAGTAACCTTTATCCATTAACGTCAGGGTGTTATCCCCGGTTTGCTCTATAAGTTGCTCAGCAAGCTCATTCTCGCTGTTTTTCATCGTGCCGAAGGCGGCTGCCGTCAGCAGGTGGCTGGTCAGTTCCATCTGGCAGACCATTTTGACCTGCGGGTGACGGTACCGGCTTCGGCCAGACAGCGGGAAATCAGTTCCGGATCCAGATAGTCGCCCAGAGAAGTCAGTGGGTTACGAAGAGAATCGTAACGGGATACCAGATCAAGAGCCTGTCCAATGTGCATAAAAAAATCCGGAAACGGGTGAGCATTTCCGGATTCTTACACAGCCACTGGATCGATCAACCGATCCTTAACTGATCGGCATTACAGCCTAGCTGGGGGTTTTCCATAGACAAAAAGGCCGGATTATACTATCCGGCCTGCTGTTTCAACATGGCTATTTTTCTGCAAATAGGTTGAGATAGTAGCGATAACTGCCCAGGAACCGTGATTTGCATGCACCATTCATACTGCCGGTGACCTGTTCAACGTTCACTTTCCGCCCTTGTGAGTTCCTCTGGCCCAGACTTAATGCAATAAAATCAAAATCTTTTGGATGAAACTTTTCTACGTGGTGTATTGCCTGCATATTCCCCCTCCCCTCTTCAACCCATACAAAGAGTAAGGCTTATGCTCTGCTACTTTCAGCATGGCCCAGCCTCTCAATATTCTCCTGAAGAGTCGCGAAAACTGTGATGCCAGCCGCAGAATTTGTATCTTAGGGCGTTTCCTGCCATCTCAACTCGCCTGACAGCCCCTCCGGCGGAAGTAAATGCTGCCAAAAAGGCGTAACCCAGAATTATTGAGCAATCATCAGGCGTATGTTTTATTTTTATATTAGATCTGGCGAAATCAGCAGAAGGAAACTCATCATTCGTGACGAAATAAAAATTAGTTTCCCCATTAATATAGAAATGAGTGTTTACTCACAGAAAGAAAATAAGGAGTAATTATTCTGGATGTAGATAATACAAAAATCGTACGGCGCATTTAATTCACTTCTCAGGAGGTTAATCACTCTATATTTGTGGACGACCGACATGTCTTAAGGCTCTGGAATTACGGGTTGATATTTCGATGCGCAGCATGCAGCGGAATATTACCGGATCAATTAAGCAGAAAGAGGCGTTTTAATTCTTTCCGCAGGATGATAGTAGGGTGACTGACATGTCTGATTATAATGAAAAAAGTGCGATTTCAGCACTTCTCGCAGGTCATTGTTCCGATCCATTTTCCGTGCTTGGCATGCACTCAACCGATGCGGGTCTGGAAGTGCGCGCATTATTACCCGATGCCACCGATGTATGGGTGATTGAACCGAAAACCGGGCGCAAAGTCGGCAAGCTCGAATGCCTCGACTCACGCGGATTCTTTAGCGGCGTTCTGCCGCGGCGAAAAAATGCGTTTCGCTACCAGCTGGCGGTCACCTGGCACGACCAGCAAAACCTGATTGACGACCCCTATCGCTTTGGCCCGCTGCTGCAGGAGCTGGACGTCTGGCTGCTCGCCGAAGGAACCCATCTGCGGCCCTACGAGACGCTGGGAGCCCATGCCGACACCATGGATGGCGTCACCGGGACGCGCTTTTCCGTCTGGGCGCCGAACGCCCGCCGGGTGTCTGTGGTCGGGCAGTTCAACTACTGGGACGGCCGCCGCCACCCGATGCGTCTGCGCAAGGAGTCCGGGATCTGGGAGCTGTTTGTCCCCGGCGCGCATAACGGCCAGCTGTATAAGTTCGAGCTGATTGACGCCCACGGCCACCTGCGGGTGAAATCCGACCCGTACGCCTTTGAGGCGCAGATGCGCCCGGAAAGCGCCTCGCTGATCTGCGGTCTGCCGGAGAAGGTGGCGCAGCCGCAGGCCCGTCAGCAGGCCAACCAGTTTGACGCCGCGATTTCCATCTATGAAGTCCACCTCGGCTCCTGGCGCCGCCATACCGATAACCATTTCTGGCTCAGCTACCGCGAGCTGGCGGACCAGCTGGTGCCCTATGCCAGGTGGATGGGCTTCACCCATCTGGAGCTGCTGCCGGTTAACGAACACCCCTTCGACGGCAGCTGGGGCTATCAGCCCACCGGGCTGTATGCGCCGACCCGCCGCTTCGGCACCCGCGAAGACTTCCGCTACTTCATTCATGCGGCGCATGCCGCCGGCCTGAACGTGATCCTCGACTGGGTGCCGGGCCACTTCCCGGCGGATGACTTCGCCCTGGCGTCGTTTGACGGCACCGCGCTGTATGAACACAGCGACCCGCGCGAAGGCTATCACCAGGACTGGAACACGCTGATCTATAACTACGGCCGCCGTGAAGTCAGCAACTTCCTGGTGGGGAACGCGCTGTATTGGATCGAGCGTTTCGGCATCGATGCGCTGCGGGTGGATGCGGTGGCGTCGATGATCTACCGCGACTACAGCCGCAAACAGGGCGAGTGGGTGGCCAATGAGTACGGCGGCCGGGAAAACCTTGAGGCGATCGCGTTCCTGCGCAATACCAACCGGGTGCTCGGCGAGCAGACGCCGGGGGCCGTGACCATGGCGGAGGAATCCACCGATTTTGCCGGCGTCTCGCGTCCTGCGTCGACCGGCGGCCTCGGCTTCTGGTTCAAATGGAACCTCGGTTGGATGCACGACACCCTCGACTATATGCAGCTCGACCCGATCTATCGCCGGCATCATCACGACAAGATGACCTTCGGCATGCTCTACAACCACACCGAGAACTTCGTCCTGCCGCTGTCGCATGATGAAGTGGTCCACGGTAAAAAATCGCTTCTTGACCGCATGCCCGGAGATGCCTGGCAGAAGTTCGCCAACCTGCGCGCCTACTACGGCTGGATGTTCGCCTTCCCGGGGAAAAAGCTGCTGTTTATGGGCAACGAGTTCGCCCAGGGGCGGGAGTGGAACCACGACGCCAGCCTCGACTGGCATCTGCTGGAAGGGGGCGACAACTGGCATCACGGGGTGCAGCGTCTGGTGCGCGATCTGAACCATACCTATCGTCATCATAAGGCGCTGCACGAGCTGGATTTTGACCCGTACGGCTTTGAGTGGCTGGTCGTCGATGACCACGAACGATCGGTGTTTATCTTTGTCCGTCGCGATAAAGCCGGGAACGAGATCATCGTGGCGAGCAACTTCACGCCGGTACCGCGTCACGGCTATCGCTTCGGGATTAACCAGCCGGGGCGCTGGCGTGAAG
>OKPQ01000131.1_pt1 | contig 26037 bp, 20 predicted proteins | sample 1611121 | NCBI WGS metagenome assembly OKPQ01 (sample SAMN04436712, study PRJEB24849) | human gut metagenome | biome: human gut; feature: NICU; material: stool | host: Homo sapiens | place: USA: Saint Louis, MO | collected 2010-08-16 | reverse complement strand
ATTTTTTTAAAGAATATTTAGAAATTATTAATTTTCGTCTGAAAACAAAAAAAGAGAGCGTTATTATTTTAGTCTATTTTCAGGGGGGTAACCTTATGATAAAAAAACTATTTTTACTATCAATATTAACGCTAGCAATGGCAGGTTGTTCTGACTCTGGCTTAGCAACTGAACTGATCACAAAATCAACTGAAGCCACGACAGAGGAGTTAAAATGTGGAAACGATCACAGTGACTATAGAGGCTTAAATCGTCGATGCATGGGAATATTAGGCAGAAGCAATTGTAAGCATCGATGTAGTAATCGAAGAAGGTGTAGAAGAAGCAACAGAAAAATCAAAAGAAAGATCAAAAGAAGCAAACTGTGCTGTGCATCGTATGCAGACGTCGAAGATGCGGTACCTTTAAACCACGTCAGGAGATGTTCATTTATGTCTAGGAAAGCTGGCGATGAACCAAAACTAGAGTACGCTTTTAGTTTTGCACGTGAGGATGAAGATAACCCTAAAACTTACGACATTTTAGCTTGATCTAAGATGGTTAAAGCTTTTTAATGAAGTAAGAGGAGATAGAAGGCTTTTCTAGTTATATTAGGTAAGATAAATTCCTTTTTGCTCCAAATTTGCTAAACATTCTGCTAGATAAACTTCATCGTGTTCCGGATAAATCGGCACGTTGCGCTCTACAGTAGGTAAATCAAAAAATGCTTCGCATGATTTGCCACGATACATAGGATTTTTCCACTCTGGTGCTGGGCTGTAACCACGTTTTTCCATTTCATCCATGACAAGCTGATGATATTGGAATAATCTATAAGGAGAATAGTGAAAAACATAATCCACAGTAGCATGTTTCTTTCCCCAGCCATTTCCTCTTAATGCACAGCATTCCCGATGTTGTCCTAAAAGCTGTTGACGAGGAAGCTTTGAAATCAATTTTTCATGCCATAATCGCATAGAAATATCTCCTTTATATATAGATTGTTAACTTTAGACGTTAAATGAAAAAACCAGCACCAAGGCTGGAAAAAATCACTTAAGTCTGCTTGCTGTTTCTGAGCGACCAATTAGGTAATCAACGGAAATATCGTAAAAGTCAGCGATATAGATTAATTCAATGATGCTTGGAATTTCTTCTCCTTCTTCGTACTTACGATATTTGAATAAAGGAATACTTAACGCGTTAGAAACAGCTACTTGAGATAAAGATCGGCCAGTTCTTAAGAAATTCAGACGACAACGTAAAGTATCCAGTAAAATAGTTTCTTCGATACTCATTTAATCACCTTTCATTATAGTAGAATAGTTATAATGACTATAGAAAGCTACACATGCAATCAATAGTACTCAATGTTTTTTATTTAAACGTATCAAATAAAGAATGACGATCAATAAAGACAAAACCAGTCCTGATAATTCTTCTATAAAAACACTATCGGGTTCAAAGTAGTTGTAATTAAAAACTTTCCACATAAAGTAGATAGCCGGAAGAGTCAAAATAGCTAAATAAAACCGTTCTTTGTTCAATTCATAAGATAAACAATACTTGCGACCAGTGCGACCGCAGGCACCCAAAACAAAACTCTCACCAACGTAATCATGTAACGGACTCCTCAACGATTCATATAATAAAAGATAACATGTTATTGCATACATCACAAATGAAATGCTAGGAAAATAAAAGAAGAATAGATCAATGAAAAATGAAAAAGCAGAACAGTTTTCTGCTGATAAGCAGGAACTGTTCCGCTGAATGTGTCTTATCTATCGAGAAAAAATCAATGGATTGATATCTAAGTAATTCAATACATATAAAAAGAGGACGATCGCATTCACTAAAAAGGAAAGAATGATGATCCCATAGCGAATGGAAACATATTTAACAAATACTTTTGTTTGAATACGGGCATATCTTTTTCCTTTATAGCTGAGCATCATGACAAGAAGCAAAAGGGTAATCACACCTTGAAAAACCATTCCAATAAACAGAATTCCTGAGGTTTGATAATTTAATTGGAGAAAATAAGCTGCTGCCGCAACTAAATCGAATAAAATCGCAATAAATGGCAAAATAATCACTCCTAACATTGAGAATAAATAAAAGAATAACATTTTTTCTAAAATAAGCAAATAAAAATTAAAGTAACAAAATAGTTATGAAACAAGTAAAAGAAATAAGAATAACAATATTATTTTACTTATATTTTGAAACTTGTGAGAGTTTGTCATTCGTGCTATAGTTGAAAAGTAACAAAAATAAATTTTATTTATGATGTACCTTTAGCTCAGTTGGTTAGAGCAGACGGCTCATAACCGTCCGGTCGTAGGTTCGAGTCCTACAAGGTCCATTGTGGCGTTGTAAGTTTCATATGGAGGATTACCCAAGTCCGGCTGAAGGGAACGGTCTTGAAAACCGTCAGGCGGGTAAAACCGTGCAAGGGTTCGAATCCCTTATCCTCCTTTTTCATATTATCGCGGGATGGAGCAGTCTGGTAGCTCGTCGGGCTCATAACCCGAAGGTCGTAGGTTCAAATCCTGCTCCCGCAATTAAAAACTAAAAACACTGGTTCCGTGGTGTAGGGGTTAACATGCCTGCCTGTCACGCAGGAGATCGCGGGTTCGATTCCCGTCGGAACCGCCATGCGGGTGTAGTTTAGTGGTAAAACCACAGCCTTCCAAGCTGTTGTCGCGAGTTCGATTCTCGTCACCCGCTTTTAGTTTTTTATGGGCCTATAGCTCAGCTGGTTAGAGCGCACGCCTGATAAGCGTGAGGTCGATGGTTCGAGTCCATTTAGGCCCATTAGTACAAAATCTTATTGGTTTTGGGGAAGTACTCAAGTGGCTGAAGAGGCGCCCCTGCTAAGGGTGTAGGTCGGGAAACCGGCGCGAGGGTTCAAATCCCTCCTTCTCCGTTTCAATATTTTGTTTTACCTGGCCCGTTGGTCAAGCGGTTAAGACACCGCCCTTTCACGGCGGTAACACGGGTTCGAATCCCGTACGGGTCATGGAAGATACTTTTTGAGTATCTTTTTCTTTTTATCTGAAAGAATGATTTTAAAAAGCTTAGCAGAGTTATCTTTATGGATGATTGTGCTAAGCTTTTTTGGACAGTTCTAATGTAAAATATTTTTATATTTTTTAAGCAAAAAAATGAAAAAATACGAGCAGAAAACTGTTTTATCTGCTATACTTGGTTCGTTGCAAGTTCCCGAAAGGATCCGCAGGACGGAGATGCCTTGTAACCGAATTTAACTAGGGGGAATCATTATAATGGTAGAAAGACACTTATTTACATCAGAATCTGTTTCTGAAGGACATCCAGATAAAATTGCTGACCAAATCAGTGATGCAATCTTGGATGCAATTTTAAAACAAGATCCAACAGCACGAGTAGCGTGTGAAACGTCTGTAACAACTGGTCTTGTTTTAGTATTTGGAGAAATATCTACGACGGCATATGTAGATATTCAAAAAGTCGTACGGGAAACAATAAAAGAAATTGGTTATACACGTGCAAAATTCGGATTTGATGGAGATACAGCAGCTGTATTGGTTGCGATTGATGAACAATCTCCTGATATTGCTCAAGGAGTTGATGAAGCACTTGAGATCCGGGATGAAGATAAAAAAGACGTATTAGATGAGATTGGTGCTGGCGACCAAGGTTTAATGTTTGGGTTTGCTGTAGATGAAACACCAGAATTGATGCCTTTACCAATTGCTTTGAGTCATCGTCTGGTACGCCGCTTGGCAGATTTGCGTAAATCAAATGAATTAACGTATTTACGTCCAGATGCAAAATCTCAAGTAACGGTTGAATATGATGATCAAGGACAACCTGAACGCGTAGATACAATCGTTATTTCAACACAGCATGATGATGCAGTAGATAATGAAACAATTCGTCATGATGTCATCGAAAAAGTAGTGAAGGAAGTTATTCCAGCTGAATTATTAGATGATCAAACGAAATATTATATCAATCCGACTGGCCGATTTGTCATTGGTGGTCCTCAAGGGGATGCCGGATTAACAGGAAGAAAAATCATTGTTGATACGTATGGCGGTTATGCTCGTCATGGTGGCGGTGCTTTTTCTGGTAAAGATGCGACAAAAGTTGACCGTTCTGCCAGCTATGCTGCACGTTATATTGCTAAAAACATTGTTGCAGCAGGGCTTGCTCGCAAAGCAGAAGTACAGCTAGCTTATGCGATTGGTGTTGCTCAACCTGTTTCGATCTCAATCAATACTTTCGGTACTGGAACGGTTCCGGAAGAAGAACTGATTGCTGCAGTGAGAGAAAACTTCGATCTTCGGCCAGCAGGAATCATCGAGATGCTTGATTTGCGTCGTCCGATTTACAAACAAACAGCTGCTTACGGTCATTTTGGTCGTACAGATGTAGATTTGCCTTGGGAACATACGGACAAAGTAGATGCGTTGAAAGCAAGTTTAGCAAAATAAGTTATATTCAGCTGGAACGATCGCCAAGTGGTGGTTGTTCCAGCTTTTTTTATGGCAGTTAACCTCTTGAAAAAGATAGTAATTATTTATCTATTTTTAGATCCTGTCATAATGAAAGGGAGGAATAAGATGAAAAAAGAAACAAATGTTACTTTGGTCACAGTGAGTATTTTCATTGCAACGTTCATGACGGCTATTGAAGGTACAATCGTAACAACCGCTATGCCAACGATTGTCGGTTCATTACATGGAATGGAAATCATGAACTGGGTATTTTCGATTTATTTACTGACAAACGCTATGCTTACTCCGATTTACGGAAAACTTGCGGATAAAGTGGGACGGAAACCAATCTTTATTTTTGGGACATTATTGTTTATTATCGGTTCGTTATTTTGCGGTTTATCTCAAAGCATGATTGGGTTGATTGCTGCTCGTGCGATTCAAGGGATGGGTGCTGGGGCAATGATGCCAGTAGCTTTGACGATCATCGGCGATCTTTATTCTATTGAAAAGCGAGCAAAAGTTTTAGGTTTGAATAGTTCAGCCTGGGGGATTGCCAGTGTTTTTGGACCGCTTGCGGGAGGATTCATCGTTGAAACGATCAGCTGGCACTGGATATTTTTTATCAATGTGCCGATCGGTATTCTATTAATTATTTTGATTTGGCTATATTTAAATGAACCAAAAATCATACATGAGTCTAAACCAATGGATATTTTTGGTAGTTTTAGTTTGATGGCCATGCTTGTCTCATTGCTGTTAGGGTTCCAATTATTAGGAGACGAAGGAATGAGTCCGCTTGTTTCTGCTTTGCTGCTAGGTAGTATCGTAATGTTAGGTATTTTTATTTTTGCCGAAAAAAGAGCTAAAGATCCTGTCATCATGATGCATTTATTCAAAAATCCACTATTTGTTGTGGTCAACTTGGCTGCAGCATTGGCTAGTGGTTTTTTGATGGGAATCGATGTTTATATCCCTATGTGGATGCAAGGTGTATTAGGATTGAATGCAGCAATTGGTGGGTTGGTATTAGCACCATTATCACTAGTCTGGATGGTCGGTTCTTTCCTTGCAAGCAAGTGGATGACTCAAATGAAAACTCATTGGGTCTTGAGAATTGGACTACTAATCGCAGCTATTGGGGGCGCTTGGTTGTATCTTATGCCTTTCAGAAGTAACTATTTATGGTTTTTTGCTATATCAACGGTCATCGGTATAGGCTTAGGTGTGACCATGACTACTTCGACTGTCAGTGCACAAAATAGTGTATCTCGTGACCAGCTTGGTGTAGCAACTTCTTTTAATACGTTAGTTCGAACAATTGGTCAAACAGTCATGGTTTCTATTTTTGGTTTATTGATAAATGGGGTAACTAAACGAGAACTTGCAGCAGCAAATTTAACAAATGATGCAGATATCATGAATAAACTGGTGAATCCACAAACGGCTAAATATATTGATGCGGATATTTTGTTACCATTAAGAAAAATTCTTTATGATGGGCTACATTCCGTTTATCTAGTTGGCTTGTTACTCGTGATCATTGCTTTGGTCTTAACGCTTTTCGTTCATGAAAAAAGTGGTAAAATAAAACAGTAGTTTCGGTTAAGATATGTACGTAGCCGAATCATTCAAATTTAAAGTTATTCAAAAATAACTTCTTACTAAGGAAGGCGAAAATATGGCATTTATTCAAGCAAATATTTATTCGAATGTGTTAGAAATGGAAGTCAATCTAAATGTGATACTACCGCAAACAACAAAAAAGGTGATTGGCACCAGTTCAGAGCAAGAGACAACGGATATACCTGTTTTATATTTACTTCATGGAATGGGTGGCAATCATAGTGTATGGGAAAGACGTACGTCGATTGAACGTTATGTAGCAGACTACGGATTAGCTGTCATCATGCCATCTACTGATCTTGGCTGGTACACAGATACAGTTTATGACATGAAGTATTGGACATTCATTGCAGAAGAGCTACCTGAGATTTGTCATGAATTATTCCCGCAATTAACAAGAAAAAGAGAAAAAACATATGCCGCTGGATTATCGATGGGCGGATATGGCGCGTTAAAACTAGGCCTTGCAAAATCAGAAAATTTCGCAGCAGTAATCTCTCTTTCAGGCGCTGTTTCTGTAGGAAATCGAATGGATGATCTTTTGATGGTTCGTAAAGCAGCTTTTTGGGAAGGGATCTTTGGACCATTGGATCAAATCGAAGGTTCAAAAAATGATCCGCAATACTTATTGAAAGAACTAGTAAAAAGCGGAAAACCAGTTCCAAGATTTTATATGGCTTGTGGGGAATCTGATTTTCTTTATCAGGCAAATCAGGAAATGGTATCTGCTATGCAGGAACAAGGCTTGGCGGTCACCTTTGAACAAGGACCTGGCGATCATAACTGGATCTTCTGGGACCAATGGATTCAACGTGCATTGGCGTGGCTAATGGAAGAAAAATAAAAAAAGAGTCTTAAAAAGATAGCTCCTATAGAGATCACAAACATAGTGATCTCTATAGGAGCTTTTTTACTGCTCGTTTTCTCTTCTTTTATTTTGTTGGCATAAGCCTTCAATATAGGTTTGTGCACTCGTTAGAAAGAGTGCTTTTTCATTCAATTCTGCATGGGACTGCATATTTTCTTTAAATCCCTCTAATTGATTTTCAACTACATAATTACGCATAAATAGAACTGTTTCTTTCAAAAATTCATTTCCGTCCATAATTTTTTGTCGAAGCTGCTGTTCATGCTGCTGATCCATTAACTGTCCAATCAATAAATTGTGGAGAGAGGCAATGGCCTGATGACTTTGGGTGACTGAAAATCCTTCACGAACAAGTAATTGGATCATTTGCTCCAAATGTTCTAATCGACTCGGAAAAGCGGGCACAGTATTGATTTCTAATTCTGCCCCACAAGGGAAACGTGTATAAAGGTCATAGTAATTTTCCATATACTGCAGCAACTGTTCATTCCAAGGCAAAGTTGGATCTGGAAGCGCTAATTCTTCTTCCATTGTTTCAGCCATTTTTTGCAAGAGCTGTTGTTTGTTTTTGAAATACCAATATAAAGCAGGTGCTTGAACATGAATTCTGTTTGCGATGTTTCGCATGGAAAGCTGCGAAAGAGCTTGTGTTTCAGCCAGGATATCAAAGGCGGCCTGAATGATGATTGCTTGAGAAAGCTTTATTTCCATTTTATCAACCTCGTGTATTGCATTATCTTTTTAAACATGGTAAATTGTTAGTCGGTCTAATTTTACAGTGTTAAATTAGTCCTGTCAATTTAAACAAAGGGGTGTAATCAACGAATGAAATTAATCTTACGACATGCGAAAAAATATAAAGTAGCTGTTTTTATTTCCTTGCTGTCCGTAGCAGTCATGGTTGCAGCAGCATTATGGCAACCTAAGTTACTACAGCAAGTATTGGAAGCTATTATTACAGAAGATAATGATGAAATGAAAACAATTGGTATTTACCTGATCAGTCTGGCTTTGCTAGGATTAGCCGCAGGTGTAACGAACACGATTTTCTCTGCAAAAGTAGCTCAAGGCGTAAGTGCAGATATCCGAGAAGAAGCATTTCGAAAGATCCAGACATTTTCATTTGGAAATATCGAACAGTTCTCTGCTGGAAATCTTGTTGTTCGTCTAACAAATGATATCACGCAAATCCAAAATTTAGTGATGATTTCTTTGCAATCACTTTTTCGAATTCCATTCTTATTTATTGGTGCCTTCATTTTAGCTATGATCACGATGCCGCAATTATGGTGGATCATCGTAGCGCTTATCGTTACGGTATTTCTGATTACGGCACTTTCATTTACAAGGATGGGCAAGCACTTCATGATCATTCAAAAACTGATTGATCGTGTGAATAGCATTGCAAAAGAAAACTTACTAGGGATTCGTGTAGTGAAATCTTTTGTACAAGAAGAAAACCAATTGAAGTCATTCAGCAAAGTAAGTGAGGACTTAACAAAACACAACATCATAGTCGGTACATTATTTTCTGTGATGATCCCGTCCTTCATGCTGGCTGCCAATTTGGCTATGGTTGGGGCGATCTTTTTTGTGAGCGATCTTGTTAAAGATGATCCTACGTTAATTGGTGGAATTGCTTCATTCATGAACTACTTGATGCAGATTATGATGGCAATCATTATTGGCGGAATGATGATGATGATGACTTCAAGAGCAGCCGTATCGCTGAAGCGGATTGCGGAAATTTTAGATGCTGAACCAGATCTTACTTATTTAGACGTTCCAGAACAAGAGTTGACGGGTTCTGTCACTTTTGACCATGTTTCTTTTCGTTATCCTGGTGAGGATACAGATACGCTTAAAGATATCAGCTTTTCTATCAAACCTGGAGAAATGGTTGGTATCGTCGGGGCGACTGGTGCTGGGAAGTCAACACTAGCACAATTGATCCCTCGTCTATTTGATCCGACAGAAGGCAAAGTTGAAGTAGGTGGTGTAGATCTTCGTCAAGTAAATGAAAAGAGTTTAAGACAAACGGTTTCCTTTGTTTTGCAAAAAGCAATTTTATTCTCAGGAACGATTGCTCAAAACTTGCGTCAAGGGAAAAAGAATGCAACAGAAAAAGAGATGGAACATGCTTCTTCTATTGCTCAAGCAAAAGAATTCATCGAAAAGTTATCTGATCGTTACGAAGCACCAGTAGAAGAACGTAGCAGTAACTTTTCTGGTGGTCAAAAGCAACGTTTATCCATTACTCGTGGCGTTATCGGTAATCCAAAGATCTTGATCCTAGATGACAGTACGAGTGCACTGGATGCTCGCTCTGAAAAGCTGGTCCGAGAAGCACTCGATCGAGATTTGAAGGGAACAACGACGATTGTCATCGCACAAAAAATTGCTTCTGTTGTCAAAGCAGACCGCATCTTAGTATTGGATGAAGGCAGATTAGTCGGCGAAGGAACCCATGAGGAATTGGTAGCTGGAAACCGTGTCTATCAGGAAATCTTTGAAACTCAAAAAGGAACGGAGGAGTAAGTATGACTGATCTAATAAAAGCAAGTAAATTTTTCTATCACTATTTGAAGCGGTACAAACTCTCCTTTTTCTTTATCTTTATCACAGTGATCATTGCTACCTATCTACAAGTAAAGGCACCTCAATACATCGGGGAAGCTTTTCAAGAATTAGCTAATTACGTAGGAGGCTTGATGCAAGGCGTAGACGATAAAAGCAAATTTGTTTCTGTAATATGGAAACTCTTGCTGTTTTATGTACTAGCTAGTGCAGCCAACTTTATCTATAGTATTTTGTTCACACAAGTAGTAGGGAAGTCAACGAACCGAATGCGTATCGGTCTATTCAACAAATTGGAAAAATTGACGATCCGTTTCTTTGATTCTCATCAAGACGGTGAAATTTTAAGTCGTTTTACCAGTGACTTAGATAATATTCAAAATAGTTTGAACCAAGCTTTGCTTCAAGTCATCACGAATGCTGTTTTACTTGTCGGGATCTTGATCATGATGTTCCGCCAAAATGTAGAGTTAGCTTGGGCTACAATTGCTTCCACTCCAGTAGCCGTTTTGATAGCTGTCTTGATTATCCGCAAAGCACGGAAATATGTGGATCTTCAGCAAGATGAAGTGGGGAAACTAAATGGTTATATGGATGAAAAAATCAGCGGACAACGTGTCATCATCACAAATGGCTTACAAGAAGAAACGATTGAAGGATTCTTAGAGCATAATCAAAGTGTTCGCGAAGCAACCTTCAAAGGACAAGCTTATTCTGGTCTACTATTTCCGATGATGCAAGGAATGTCACTGGTCAATACAGCGATAGTTATCTTTTTCGGCGGCTGGTTAGCATTAAATGGTGATTTGGAACGTTCGGTGGCATTAGGCTTAGTTGTGACATTCGTCCAGTATTCACAACAATATTACCAACCACTGATGCAGATTTCATCTGGATACAGCATGATCCAATTAGCGATTACAGGGGCAAGACGATTGAATGAAATGTTTGATGAAAAAGATGAAGTCAAACCAGAAAACGGTAAAGCATTTGATGGTGTTGAAAAAGGTCTTGCGTTGCAGCACGTAGATTTTGGTTATTCTCCAGAAAAACTAGTCTTGAAAGATGTCTCGATCAATGTGGACAAAGGAGAAATGGTTGCCCTTGTTGGTCCAACAGGATCGGGGAAAACGACGATCATGAATCTGCTAAACCGTTTTTACGATGTCAATGATGGTTCAGTAGTCATCGATGGAATAGATATCCGAGATTATGATCTTGATGCATTACGTAGACATGTAGGAATCGTTTTGCAAGAATCTGTATTGTTCTCCGGAACGATCAAAGACAATATCACATTCGGCAAACCGGACGCTTCAGATGAAGAAGTCATCAATGCAGCAAAACAAGCGAATATTCATGACTTCATCATGACGTTAGAAAAAGGTTATGATACAGAGATATCCGAAGAAAATAACTTATTCAGTACAGGTCAAAAGCAGTTGATCAGTATTGCTCGAACGATCATCACAAATCCATCTTTATTGATTTTGGATGAAGCAACAAGTAATGTAGACACGGTAACAGAAGCAAGGATCCAAAAAGCAATGGATGAAGCAATCAAAGGAAGAACCAGCTTTGTGATTGCTCACCGGCTGAAAACAATCTTGAATGCAGATAGAATCGTTGTCTTGCGTGATGGGGAAGTCATTGAAGAAGGCAGTCATCACGAGTTATTAGCAGAAAATGGATTTTATGCGGAACTTTATCATAATCAATTTGTATTTGAATAAAGAGGTTGTGAAAAAGCTGTCCTGCATCAAGTAATAAGAACAGCCAATCAAAAACAGCTTCTCATGTTTTTGATTTGGTTGGACTTATTACCGCAGATGCAAGCTTTTGAGCACCGTGAATAAAGAGGTTATGAAATCAACGCCTTAACCTGAGTATTAGAGAAAAAAACGCAAAACATATCATTTATGTTTTGCGTTTTTTATTTATCTTTTTTTCTCAATACAATATAAAATAGGCGGCTGGTTCTTTTGGTTGATAAACCGATAATTCAGCACATTATATGTTTCCTGTGGCAGTTTGGAACAAAAAGAATCAACCATATCCAGTTCTTTTTCTCCACCTTCATGACCATAGTAGACGACAAGGATCAATCGTCCGCGAGGCACAAGTCGTTTCAATATTTCTTCCATAGCTGTGCGTGTAGTCTCTGGCATAGTGATGATTGCTTTATCACTTTTTGGGAGATACCCTAGATTGAAAATCCCTGCTTTGAGATTTTGTTGTTCAGCTATCACTTCTCCTAACGTTTCGTGGCCTTGTAGAAACAATGAGACACGTTCTTCTAACTGACGCTGTTCTAGCCTTTCACGAGTAGCATCGATTGCTTGTTGCTGGATATCGAAACTATAGACATGACCAGTTTTTCCGATGTGTTCTGCTAGAAAAACCGTATCGTGGCCATTGCCCATCGTTGCATCTACGACGTGATCCCCTGGTTGCAAGATTTCTTGCAGTAATGTATGGCTGAAATGCAAAGCAGTTTGCAACATCAGACGCTCACCTTTTTCAGTACATCATATTTTCCTTGGAAGCTATCTCTGCGAAGAAGTTCTTCATCAATTGCATTCAAGACTTCCCATTTTTTCAAGCTCCACATTGGTCCAATCAAGGAATCCCACGGCGCATCCCCTGTCAAACGATGGATGATGATCTCTTTTGGTATCATTTCCAGCTGGTCGCAAATGACATTGACATAGTCAGGACGGCTCATTAATTGAAGGCGACCTTCATGATAGTCCCGCAACATTCTCGTTTTGCGCATCAGATGCATCAAATGGAGCTTGATTCCTTGGATATCTGAATCTAAAATGGTGCGTCTGACATTTTCTTTCATCATTTCTAAACTTTCGCCTGGTAATCCGTTGATCAAATGCGTACAAACACGGATATTATGTTTGCGTAATTTAGCCACGCCATCTAAATAAGTTTGATAATCATGTGCTCGGTTGATCAGTTTTGAAGTTTCTTCAAAAGTTGTTTGCAATCCAAGTTCTACCCATAAATACATCCGCTCGTTCAGTTCAGCAAGGTAATCAACTACTTCATCTGGCAGACAATCCGGTCGTGTACCGACTGATAATCCTACGACACCTGGTAAATTGACTACTTGCTCAAATCGTTCTTTGATTATTTCAACTGGCGCATGGGTGTTTGTAAAATTTTGGAAATAAACGATGTATTGTTGGACATGAGGCCATTTTTGATGCATCATGTCGATTTCTTTCTGGAATTGGATTGGAAGAGGGTCTTCAGGTGCAACGATCATGTCACCCGAACCAGATACACTGCAAAAAGTACATCCGCCATGGGCAACAGTCCCATCTCGATTCGGGCAGTCGAACCCTCCATCGATAGGCACCTTGAAAATTTTCCCGCCAAACTCATTTCGTAAAGCGTAATTCCAAGAATGATATCTTTTATTTCCTTCTGAATAAGGAAAAGTCATTAAAAGTCCTTCTTTCTGTAAGAGTTATCTATTTGTTTTCTTTTTTCTCTATACACTGGATAAGTCAGGCACAGCCAAGAAAGACTGAGTAAGTAGCCGCCGATGATATCAGTAGGAAAATGAACGCCCAGATAAATGCGGCTTATCCCGACACTTACTATAATAAACACCATCAGCAATTGAAGCAATGTGCGTAAGGTTCTTTTTTGAACAAAAACTGGAAGCAGAAATAGTAAAGAACCGTAAAGAATCATACTGCCTGCTGCATGTCCACTAGGGAAACTGTAACTTGTTTCAACTACTAAGTGCGCCAATGAAGGACGCTCTCGCATGAAAAATAGTTTGATCACCGGGTTGATGATTCCAGCAATTACAATAAATCCAGAAACGAACCAAAATGTTTCTGCCCTTTTTTTCTTATACCACATCCATAAAGCCGCACAAGCAAATAAAATGATGACGGTAAGAGGATTACCGAATTTAGTCATAAAGAGTTGGTAGCTGTTCAGATCAGGATAAGAAGCTCTGACAATGCCTGTAAACCACTGATCGAAACCAGAAAGCCACGACAGATGGAACTTTACGATCCAGCCCAAAATGAAAAACAGGACAAGAAAGAAGCTACCAGCCACCTGAAATGATGTTTTATATTTCATACAATTCCTCCTTTGAAGCAATGACTTATTATAGCATTTTTGGTCCAGCGAAAAAAACGGTAAAGAGATAAAACCAATGTATGATTCCTCTTTGAATAACCAATATTCTTATAAAAAAAATAACTGTAATCGGAAAGACATTTTTTGGTAATGCAAATGAAATGTTAGGGAAATAAAATCAGTGTTTTTCGAAATCCTTTTAAACAAGAACGTAGACGTAGGAAGAACTTGAAAATGAACAGAAGTTGTTCATTACGGTAAATTACAATATGATTACAAAAAACAACAAAGCTCTTAAATAACTTTTAATAAATATTAAGAGAAGTTATAATTATTAATAATAGATAAATTGAAGTTGGAGGATAGAAGATGGAAAACATTGCAAGAAAAGAACGGAGACGTTTAGAACAGACCAAACGTTTTCGAAAAGCAAAACGAGGGGCAGCAATCGTGGGTACTGCGATGGTAGGCTGTTCTGTCGCTGCCCCATTAGTACAGCCGGTTCCTGTTCAAGCGGATGAAACACCTGTTCAGTTCGGCGCAAGAATCAATACAGCGGCATTTATCACAGAAATTGCTACTTATGCTCAACCAATCGCTCAAGCCAACGATCTATATGCATCAGTGATGATCGCACAAGCAGTTGTAGAAAGCGGTTGGGGCAGTAGTGCGTTGTCTCAAGCACCTTATTATAATCTTTTTGGGATAAAAGGCAGCTATCAAGGACAAACCGTCTACATGGATACGCTTGAATTTTTAAATAATCAATGGGTAAATAAAAAGGAGCCTTTCCGACAATATCCTTCTTTTGCTGAATCTTTCAATGACAATGCCTATGTACTTAGAAATACTTCATTTGGCAACGGTTATTACTATGCCGGTACTTGGAAGAGCAACACGAAATCCTATACAGATGCGACAGCTTGTTTGACAGGGCGTTATGCGACTGATCCTGGTTACGCAGGCAAATTAAATAATATCATCGCAACTTACGGATTGACCCAATATGATACACCAGCTAGCGGAAACGCAGGCGGTGGAGCGACTACAGGTGGCAATAATACTGGAAGTACAGGTAGTACTGGCGGTTCAAGCAATTCTGGTAATACAAACTCAGGTTCAGCAACTTCGACCACTTATACTGTCCAATCTGGTGATTCTGTTTGGGGAATCTCAAATAAATTCGGTATCACAATGGATCAATTGATCCAATGGAACAACATCCAAAACAATTTCATTTATCCAGGACAAAAACTGACAATCAAAGGTAGCCAGGAAAATGGCTCTTCGACGAATAATTCCGGTAACAATACCAATTCTTCAGGAAATGCTGGTACATCAAACGGAGGACAAACAACTGGTGCGAAATACACTGTTCAATCTGGTGATTCTGTTTGGAAGATCTCAAATGATCACGGAATTACGATGGCTCAATTGATTGAATGGAACAATATCAAGAACAATTTCGTTTATCCAGGACAACAGCTAATCGTATCAAATGGCGGTTCTTCTAATGCTGGAGCAAATACTGGCTCAAATACTGGGAATACAAGTGGCTCTAGTTCGTCCAGCTCAAGTTCTTCTAATACAGCTTCAGGAACGAAATATACAGTTAAAGCCGGAGACTCTGTTTGGAGCGTCTCAAATAAATACGGAATTACGATGGCTCAGCTAATCCAATGGAACAATATCCAAAATAACTTTATCTACCCAGGACAACAACTGACTGTTTCAAACAGTGGATCAACAAACAGCACGTCAGGTAATACAGGTTCGTCAACCAATACAAATAACAGCAGTTCAGTTAATACTGGCAGCAGTTCGTCTCAAGGCACTTATACCGTGAAAGCAGGTGAATCTGTTTGGAGCGTGGCAAATAAAAACGGCATCACGATGGATCAGTTAATCGAATGGAATAATATCAAAAACAACTTCATTTATCCAGGACAGCAATTGATCGTTAAAGGTGGAACTTCGGCAAATACAAATACAGGTTCAACTACTTCTGCAGCGAAACCAAATACACCGAATACGTCTGCTACGACAAGTACATCATCCACTGGTAATACGATGTATACCGTGAAAGCGGGCGAGTCAGTTTGGAGCGTAGCGAACAAACATCATATCACGATGGATCAGTTAATCGAATGGAATAATATCAAAAATAATTTCATCTATCCAGGACAGCAAGTGATTGTGAAGAAAGGTTCATCTCAATCAACAAACCAACAATCAGTTACTGGTTCGAAAACCTATACTGTGAAATCTGGAGAATCTGTTTGGAGTGTTGCTGACAGTCATGGAATTACAATGGCTCAACTAATCGAATGGAACAATATTAAGAACAACTTTATTTATCCAGGTCAAACGTTGATTGTAGCTAAATAAAATAGCTGTTCGAAGAAATAACGATTGAATTCCACAAAAATATTTGTTACTATAAGGCTACTTAAATATGACAACACTTGAAAAGGAAGTAGTAAAAAGACTGAAGTTTCAGAGAGCGCATGGCTGGTGAGAATGTGCACGGATGCTTTTGAACTCGCCTTTGAGTTGCCCTTGCTGAATACCCGAGTAAGCAAGTGGCGGTGACGGCCGTTACAACGTTCGAGGCCTTTTCACTAAGGTAAAATTAGGTGGTACCGCGTAGATTACGTCCTATAAAAAGAGCAATCTTTTTATAGGATTTTTTTATTTCTTTTGTGAAGTTTGAGAAAACAAAGCAAAAGGAAATAAAAATAAACAGATTCTGCCGGTTTTTTCGTTATATTTATAATAGAAACAAGTGTTTTCAATAGAACAGGAGGACAGCAAATGAGTTACAATCATAAAGAAATTGAGAAAAAATGGCAAAAATACTGGGCAAAAACGAATACTTTCAACACCCATGATGATCCTGAAAAGCCAAAATTTTACGCACTGGATATGTTTCCCTATCCATCCGGTCAAGGGCTACATGTAGGGCATCCTGAAGGTTATACGGCAACGGATATCCTTTCACGTGTGAAAAGAAGTCAAGGATACAACGTACTGCATCCAATGGGGTGGGATGCATTCGGTCTGCCTGCTGAACAATATGCGCTAGATACAGGAAACGATCCGGCTGAGTTTACCCAAAAAAATATCGAAACATTCCGACGCCAAATCAATTCTTTAGGATTTAGTTATGACTGGAATCGCGAAGTGAATACAACTGATCCGGAGTATTATAAATGGACACAATGGATCTTTACGAAGCTTTATGAAAAAGGTCTAGCTTATGAAGCAGAAGTAGCGGTAAACTGGGTACCTGAATTAGGAACAGTTATTTCAAATGAAGAAGTGATCGATGGGAAAAGTGAACGTGGTGGCTATGATGTAGTCAGAAAACCAATGCGCCAATGGATGCTGAAAATCACTGCTTATGCTGATCGCTTATTGGATGATCTAGAATTAGTTGATTGGCCAGAAAGCATTAAAGAAATGCAAAGAAATTGGATCGGTCGTTCAGTAGGAGCAAATATTGAATTTAAAGTGGCTGGTACGGATAAATCCTATACCGTATTTACGACACGACCAGATACTCTATTCGGTGCAACTTACTCGGTTCTTGCACCTGAACTAGATCTTGTTAGAGAAATTACGACCCCTGAACAAAAAGCTGCTGTAGAAGCTTATATCGAAGAGACAGCTAAAAAATCAGATCTAAAGAGAACGGATCTTGCAAAAGAAAAAACAGGAGTATTTACTGGTGCTTATGCAATCAATCCAGTTAATGGCAAGGAAATCCCAATCTGGATCGCCGATTATGTATTATCTTCATACGGCACAGGAGCCATCATGGCTGTTCCAGCACATGATGAACGTGACTTTGAATTCGCTCAAACTTTCGGACTAGAAATTCTTCCAGTTATCGAAGGTGGAGATGTTGAAAAAGCTGCTTACACAGAAGATGGTACGCACATCAACTCTGAATTTCTAGACGGCATGAACAAACAAGAAGCAATCGATAAAATGAATGAATGGCTAGAAGAAAATGGCGTAGGGAAAAAAGAAGTCAGCTATCGCTTACGTGACTGGCTATTCTCCCGTCAACGTTACTGGGGTGAACCAATCCCAATCATCCATTGGGAGGACGGAACAGTCACAGCTGTCCCAGAAGAAGAGCTACCATTACGGTTGCCTAAGACAAAAAACATCAAGCCAAGCGGTACTGGAGAATCTCCATTAGCAAATATCGAGGAGTGGGTCAATGTCGTTGATCCTGTAACAGGTAAAAAAGGCCGTCGCGAAACGAATACAATGCCACAATGGGCAGGAAGCTCATGGTATTACCTGCGTTATATCGACCCTCATAACAAAAAAGAACTAGCAGATTATGAAAAGTTGAAGCGTTGGCTACCAGTTGACATCTACATTGGTGGAGCAGAACATGCGGTACTTCATTTACTATATGCACGATTCTGGCATAAATTCTTATACGATATCGGTGTTGTTCCTACAAAAGAACCATTCCAAAAACTATACAATCAAGGAATGATCTTAGGCGAAAACAACGAAAAAATGTCAAAATCTCGTGGTAATGTAGTCAATCCTGATGATGTGGTCGAAACTTACGGTGCAGATACACTGCGCATGTACGAAATGTTCATGGGGCCATTAGATGCTTCGATTGCTTGGAGCGAAAATGGCTTAGAAGGAAGCCGTAAATTCTTGGATCGTGTATGGCGTTTGATCGTTGATGAGAACAATAAAATGCGTGACCGTATCACTACATTGAATGATGGCAAGCTTGATAAAGTGTATCATCAAACAGTGAAAAAAGTGACAGAAGACTATGAAAATCTTCATTTCAATACAGCAATCTCCCAATTGATGGTCTTTATCAATGAAGCCTATAAAGTGGACGCTCTGCCTTATGAATATATCGAAGGATTTGTTCAACTACTCGCACCGATTGCTCCTCACATGGGTGAAGAACTATGGGCAATCCTTGGAAATGATGGTGGTATTTCTTACGCACCATGGCCAACATACGATGAAGCAGCACTTGTTGAAGACGAAGTAGAAGTTGTTTTCCAAGTAAACGGTAAAGTTCGTGCGAAAAGCAATGTTCCCCGAGACTTAGGAAAAGATGAGCTAGAAAAAGCAGCATTAGCCAATGAAATAGTGCAAGAATATATTGAAGGCAAAACAGTCAGAAAAGTTATTGCGGTACCAAACAAGTTAGTCAATATCGTTGCTAATTAATTGGCTCTTTGTCAATAAGGACTGATGAGTTGTGCAAAATCAAATCTGGGCCAGAATGAACTTCATTCTGTCTCAGATTTTTTGTTATTTCAAATTGATTAATTGATTGATCAAAAAGGTTTTGATTTTCATGTTCTCAAACACGTTCAATGTCTTTTTCTTCTGAATGGTCTTGTAAGAGATCTCTGTAATCATCAAATTTTTGTCTATTAATCTTAGTATTTTTTGATGTATAAACTACCTGAAATTGAGAGTACATACCAAATTCATAAATTTTTTATTAGTGGGACTAGTGATTGTATGGATTTTGACGCATAATGAATGAAGTATGAGAAAAGGAGAGACAAATGGATCAAGAACTATTTATTATCGAAGTATTATCAGCTAAACAAAAAATTATCGAGAAAGCGAAAAAAAGAGCGAAAAGAATAATGTTCAAGCTTTTAAGCTTAGTATTTTTCTCTGGTTTGCTTTTTTTCGGAGCTGTATCGTTCCTATATCGCCATATGAGTGCAGTAGTCCGTTCAGCTGAAGGGATGCAAAAATTAAATAATTTGTATCACTTTTCGTGGGGAGTTGGCGGAATAACAATTGTTGTGCTTATTGTTTTTCTTCTACTTATTTGGCTCCGTTACCATCAATTGTCGCGTCATTTCGATCAATGGCTTAGTCAAAGAGCACAACAGTTTTTACATAATAAACCAACTTCTCAAGATGATGACTATCTTTATTTTGAGAAGACTTCGACGAGTCAAGCTTTTCGGATACAAAAAAGTGATTGCCAGTTATTGCTGAGATCACTTGATGATTTACCTGTCTACTTAGGCGAAAGCAAATCAAAATTCGGAATGAACACATTCCATATTTTTTTACTAGAAAACGAACCCAGATGGGAAAAAAGCCAGTCTTCGCCTGGTGGATACCTGACAACTAAGATGAGTACATTAGTCACTGGTTTTTTCCTCATTCTTTTAGCTGGAACAATCTATTATGGGAGATACACTCAGCCAAAAATGTCTTCTCATATAAATGCTGCTTCTCACATGACAATGAACTCAACTAACGATACGCATATACAAAAGACAAATGAAGGGTTGTTAGCTGATCCTAAGCAAAAGGTAAATTTGACAACACAAAAGATAAATGATCTCAAACTTGATACAGAGACGCACTCTCTCTATATGACAACAGATAGTGGTGCTAATTGGGTATTTGTGCCGATTGATTCGCAATGGTTGCGTTTTGGCGAATACACCCTGACAACGGGGCTGATTCCTGAAGGTTATTGGATGGATAACACATATGATATTTCCGCCGATTTCTCATGGTTTATCTATTCTTCTGGGGATGATGTACGTCTGCTGACTTCAAGAGATAATGGTAAAACATGGCAAACGTCTATTATCACCCAATCAGTTCAGCCGATACGTTATCGAAAAGCGGTATTTTATGGCAACGATGGTCTATTTATCTGTACATCAGCCAGTGGGATGTCTGCAGAAACTTTGTACATTTACACTACTATGGATGGCGGAATCACTTGGATAAAAAGTGGAAGTACAATGATCAATCAGCCAGTACAAAATGTCAGCTTCGTTACAACTTCTTTAGGTTTTGTTTCGACACGTGAAAGTTTGTTTTATACAAACAACGGAGGACGCTCATTCAAAGAATCAGTTCTGTCGATTCCGGAAAACTATCAGACAGGGGGGATAGATCTTTTTCAATCACCAAATGAAGTTACTCAAATAAGCGCGAATACGTTAGAGACAAAATTTTATTTGTTGAAAAAAGGACCAATCGATGCAGGGAAAATGTTTGCCTGCCTCTTCCGTTCAACTGATAACGGGGAAACATGGCAATTCGTTCAGCAACTATCGCAAGTAGAACAAGGAGATTAAAGAAGAGAGATTGTGAGCCTGACGTTCAGCTCCGAGTCACAAGAAACAAATTCAAAAAACAGCTTCTCATATTTGTTGAATAGTGTAACTCGTGACTCGGAGTTGGCAAGAGCAACAAGAAGCGATTTTGAAGAATAGCTTCTCGTATTTTACAAGATCGTGTCTTATTGCCGATAGGTTGTCTCTTGAACACCGTTTATTCGTAAAAAGGGATTGTGACAAGACTGTTGTCACTACTTACCGAACGAAACTGAAGGAGCTATCCAAAAAGTATCATTAGTATTATTCTTTGTGTTTCTAGTGGCACCACTAGTACATTTAAAAAAGCTATCGATCATGGACTAATCATACATGATCGATAGCTTTTTAGATAATGTTTGTTACGCTATCTGAAATTGACTATTATAAAGACTGGCATAAAGCGTTGGTGATTGGAGTAGTTCAGAATGTGTTCCTTTTTCGACGATATCGCCATTCTTCATTACAAGGATCATGTCTGCATTTTCAATCGTTGACAATCGGTGTGCAATCACAAAACTTGTCCTATCTTTTGTCACAGCTTCCATTGCTTGCTGAATCAATGCTTCTGTTCGTGTATCTACGCTGGAAGTTGCTTCATCTAAAATAACGACAGGAGGATTCGCTAGAATGACTCGAGCAATTGTCAATAATTGTTGCTGTCCTTGAGATAACGTGCCGTTTTCGCTAGAAATGATCGTATCATATCCGTCTGGCAGTGTTCGAATAAAGTGATCACATTGTGCGATTTCAGCCGCTTCGATAATTTGTTCTCTTGTGGCATCCATTTTCCCGTAGGCGATATTATCAGCTACCGTTCCTTCAAACAGCCAGGTATTTTGTAAAACCATCCCAAAAGAACGACGTAGTTCTCCACGTGAAAGCTTGGTAATATCAAGACCGTCGAATTCGATCTTTCCTTTATTCAGTTCATAAAAACGCATCAGCAGATTGACTAAAGTCGTTTTTCCTGCACCAGTTGGACCAACGATCGCTACCGTTTGTTTTGGCTTTACTGAAAAATCGACTTGATTCATCAATATTTTATCTGATGTGTAACCAAACTGTACATTTTTGAAAGCTATTTTTCCTTTCGGTTGTTCTAAAAGTCTTGCATCTGGAAGGTCTGGAATTTCATCTGTTTCATCTAATATCTCAAATATCCTATCGATTGCTGCCATTGCGGATTGGATCGAGTTGATCACATAAGAAGCGGTAGAAATTGGTTCAGAAATCTGATTGATGTACTGAAGATAAGCTTGTAAGAAGCCGATCGTCACACCACCTGATAGAACAAGCATAGCACCGAATACCGCACTTATGATGAAGGCGAGTTGATTAATGAAACGAATGGCCGGATAGATAGCAAAGTTCATAAATTGAGCACGTTTAAAAGCGTTGTATTGCTTTTTATTTACTTCGTGTATAGCAGCTTCTGCATGAGCTTGCTGATTGAATGTTTTGACCACTAGATTACCAGCTAAGATTTCTTCCATTCGATTATTTAAAACACCCAGTTCATACTGATTCTGTTCAGAAATCTGTTTGTTTTTGTTCGCAATCTTAGTTGTAACAATTGAACTGCCAACGATCAGTAATAAGACGAGCAAAGTAAGCTTGCTTTCGATATAAAACAGCATCAGACCAGCAGCAGCTATTGTTACGACAGAAGTAAAAAATTGATTGATACCTGTCAATAACACTTGAGAAAGCTGATTGAGACCGGTAGTTGTCCGACTAATGATGTCACCTACTTGATGATTGTCAAAAAACGACATCGGTAATGTTTTGAATTTTTTTGTGATTTCTTTTCGCACCCTCAATGTGATCTTTTCGCTTAACGCTGCCATTGTCCGTTCCTGAATAAATGAAGTGATGCTGCTTAAGACTGAACAGCCGATCAGCAATAAGACAGGGAACAGCAATGCTTGTTTGATATCACTGAAAGAAAGCTGTCCAATACCTGTTTTTCTTATTTCTGATAAGAGATCATCGATCCCGATTCCCATGATCAAGGGCATGGCTACGACTAATAGGTTCCCGAATAAACTGCATAGAAACAATCCGTAAAAATATTTATGTTCAGGTTTGATCATTTTCCAAAAACGTATCAAAGCACGCGTGTTCAACGTTTTTTTCTTTTCCATCGTATCCCTTCTTTCTATATTCCTTGTGATTTTGCAAACTCCTGATAAGTTTGGCAATTAGACAGTAGTTCTTCATGAGTACCTTGTCCAACGATTTCTCCTTCATCTAAAACAATGATGTTATCTGCTTGTTGGATTGTACTGAGGCGTTGAGCAACAATCACGAGAGTTTTCTCCGACATGTGTTTATGAAGGGCTGCTCTTAATGCTGCATCTGTTTTATAGTCTAAAGCGGAGAAACTATCATCGAATACATAGATCTCTGCTGGTTTGATCAACGCTCGAGCAATACATATCCGCTGTTTCTGGCCCCCTGAATAATTAGAACCGCCTTGAGCAACAAAGCTGTCCAATCCGTCAGGAAGGGTGTCCACTAGTTCTTCTAATTGAGCGATCTTGATCGCTTTAGACAACTCTTCTGTTGAGGCATATTCATTTCCCATCTGCAAGTTGCTTAAAATTGTCCCGCTGAATAAGAAAGCCTTCTGAGGGACATAACTGATGTGGGAGCGGATCTGTTCTTGAGTCATTTGAGTAAGAGGAATACCACCAAGGGTTACTTTTCCTATCGTAGGGTCACTAAGTCTCAAGAGAAGTTTCGCCAAACTACTTTTTCCAGATCCGGTCCCGCCAACGATCGCTGTTGTTTTTCCTTTAGGTATTGTGAAATCAATATCTTCTAGAACTGGATCAGAGGTTTCAGTATATTTAAATGTGACATGTTCAAAAGCAGCTGCATTTGTCTGATCAAAGGTTGGTTCAGCCACTGTTTTGATCGTCTCTTCCTCAATTTCGATCTCTGCTTGCAGTATTTCTTCTATCCGTCGTAATGAGGCAAACGATTTAGGGATAATGACCAATACCATAGCTGCGATCATCAAGTAAGCAAGTGTCAGCATAGAGTATTCGACTACAGCAGTCACGACACCGATTTGTAATGCTCCTTCTGCCACAAGATTTCCGCCAAACCACAAAATAGAAGCATAAACGATTCCCATGAGCAAAAAAGCAATTGGAGTGACCCAAGCAAATATTCGGTTCACTTTGATCATTTGATTAGCATAGTCAGCAAAGCTCTTATTCGTTCGCTTTTCTTCATATGATTGATTATCAAAGGCACGGATCATATTAATCCCAGTAAAGAATTCTCTCAATGTGATGGTGATCCGATCCATTTTTGGCTGGATACTCAAAGATAAAGGTGCCCCTCGTTTCATCAGTCGATAAACAATCCATACATAAAAAACAACAGAGATCAATGTAACCCATGTTAGTAATAGAGAATAACGAAACATCATGAGAATGGTGAAAACGCAAATAACCGGTGCTGGTAAGATCATTTGGCAAAATAAAACAATCATTTGCTGGACATTATCGACATCATTCGTCATTCTTGTCAAAAGAGATCCAGAACTAAAACGACTGATATCCTTCATTGACAGCTGTTGGAATTTACGGAAATATTTCTCCCGTGTTTGGAATCCAAACCTAGCGGATGCCAATGCTGAAAAGTAACTAGAGGCAACCGCAGCAATCGTTCCTAGAAACGCTACAAGCAGCATTTCAACTCCGATTTTTTTTATAACTGAGGCTTCGCCACTTGCTATACCTGTGTCGATCAGCTTTGCTACTAATTTTGGTACACCTAATGTACCGGCGATTTGTAAACAGATCATCACAAAGGTAAGGAGAGCGAGTCCTTTGTTTTTCTGTAAGAATGTTTTTAAGATAGACATATTATTCCTCCTTCTTTTCTGATACTTTTCGATTCTATACCTTCAAGTAACTTGAAGGTCAATAGAAAAAAGAATAAACTGGAAAAGAGGTGAGAAAAAATGAAAAAAATGTATACGATTGGCCAAGTATCGGAACTATTTGATTTGCCAAAATCAACGATCCGCTATTGGGATGAACAAGGATTAATCCGTTCAAGTAGACAAGAAGAGAATGATTATCGATTGTTTGATATCGATGATATTTTTATGCTTTATGATATCGTTTTTTATAGAAAATTAGATATACCGATCAAACAGATGAAGAATTTATATGGAAAAACATTGACGGAGTTATATGAGACACTTGATGAAACAGAAAGAAGAATCCATAAAGAACTGGTGGTGATGAAACAAAAACAAAAAGAGATAAGGGCGCGAAAAAAACAGTTGAAATTGATGATCGATACAAACGAGGAAGAGTTTCCTGTAGAAGAGATCCCTTTTGACTGTATGATCTCAACGGAGTTTGAAGATATTGTGGAAATCAAAAAATTTCTACCTAACTATTCAAGCTTTGGGATGATGAGTATGCCAGCTTCCAGTTCACAGACGATGTATGGATTTTTTATCGACCCTAGTGAAGTACATTTATTTACTCAAGACGTGATTTGGGAGAAAAAAGATACGGCTGTTTATCGTCGATTCTTATTGAAATCCGAGATGAACCATGCGGAACGTAATAATATTTTAGAAATCAGAGAAAGAATGTATGAAAAAGGATGGAAAACAGGAGAAGTGATCGGCCAGTATCTATTGACGAATACGGATGAAAACAATATCAGAACTGAATATTATCATGCATGGATAGAAATGAAAAAATAGGAAATATGTGTTTAAGATAACTCGAAAATGATGGTTGTTTTAGTTATAAAGAAAAATTTTCTGGTTCGATTACGGGTTTAATGTGGGGGATTATTAGTCGTGGATAGATAGAATTTTAGTTTTTTAGAGGAAATATGTCTTTAAAAATGGAATGGTTGCAATTCTTAGCGATATATACGATGTAATTGTCCTCTTAAAAAAGTATGGAAAAATAATTGTATTGGGTGTTATGTATAATTCATGGTGAACTGAGACTAATGAGAAGAAAAATTCATATTGTTATGAGTGAGAATGTGTCAGATGAGAATGATAAATTAAATAGGTGCATCAAAGCATTACACTTAAAATACATTGTTGCTTACATTATTACAATATGTTAATAAGGCAAAAATAAATAGATGGATTGAATAAACATATTTTTTAATCAAATAGTCCCTACTGTGACTTTCCTCAGCTATCGGTGATACTACCGATAGCATTTTTTTTGCTTAT
>OKPQ01000100.1_pt1 | contig 29667 bp, 26 predicted proteins | sample 1611121 | NCBI WGS metagenome assembly OKPQ01 (sample SAMN04436712, study PRJEB24849) | human gut metagenome | biome: human gut; feature: NICU; material: stool | host: Homo sapiens | place: USA: Saint Louis, MO | collected 2010-08-16 | reverse complement strand
AAACGGTGTTCAATCAGCTGACCCTCGGTATTAGCTCAACAAACGGCAAAATATGAGGAACTATTTTTCCGTTTTTTTCTCTAATACTCAGGTCAGGACGCTGATTTCACAACCTCTCGATAAACGGTGTTCAAAAGCCAGTTTCTCGGTAGTAAGTCAAATTTATGCAAAAATGTGGAAACCCATGTTTACAAAATTTTTCTTACTACTCGAAACGAAGCGGCTTTATCACAACCTCTTGATAAACGGCGTTCAATCAGCTGTCCCTCGGTATTAGCTCAAAAACGGCAAAATATGAGAAGCTATTTTTCCATTTTTTTCTCTCATACTCAGGTCATAACGCTGATTTCACAACCTCTTCTTTCATAATGGTTTTTCACCATCTTTATAATAAACTGGTTCTTTGATATGGAAATCTATTTTTTCCAACCAATCTAAAATCTTGTAACCTAACTCTTCTGACATCGGAAAAGAGGCGTTGATTTGTGCATTGGAGATATGGTCAACATGGATACCGGAAGTAATCGTACAACTTCCCGGAACGGCAGTTTTGATGATCACAGCTATTTTTTCGGCTAAGACATCGTCTTTATGGAACCGACCATCGTGGCTAGGGAAACGTACAGTTTGCATCTCTGTATCACGAGAAAATGTAGTGACTGTTCCGATATGTGGTGTATCTCCGCCTGTTAAAGTGATCAATAAGTCTTTACCGATTACTTTAACAGCAGCTTGGATCGTGAAACCTAGTTTGGTTACTTCAACTATCGTTTCTTTTTCCATATTAATCACCCTGCCAACGTTTTGAATGCTCATTTACAATTCCAAATTGATCCAAAAGTTTCATTGTATGGTGATTAACAAGATCTTGGATCGTTTGAGGCTGATTATAAAAAGCAGGAATTGGTGGTATGATTTGCACACCTAGTCGTGCTAATTTAGTCAAGTTTTCCAAGTGAATGGCATTTAATGGCGTTTCACGAGGAACAATGACTAACTTTCGTTGCTCCTTCATTGTTACATCAGCAGCACGTGCAATAAGATTGTCGCCTAAACCAACAGAGATACCTGCGACTGTTTTCATACTTGCTGGTACGATGATCATTCCATCGGTCAAAAATGATCCGCTGGCGACAGCAGCACCTAAATCTTTGTTTGAATAATGGTAATCAAACAGGCTTTCGAATTCATTTAGTGATAAGTCGGATTCCAGCTTTAAGTTCTGTTTTGCCCATGGACTGATGATTCCGTGTGTTTCTATCATCGGATATTCTTTTAGTTTCTTCACTAGGTTGATGGCATAAATGGTGCCTGAAGCGCCACTTACACCAATCACGATTTTTTTCTTCCGTTGTGCCAATTGTTCCATTTTCCGCACTCCTTTTTATGATGTCAAAACAGTTGCAGATCATTCATTATTTCAAATATTTTTCCCAATCTTTTACTTCTTGGAATTTTGCACGTACAAAATGTTCTTTCATATCGAAAGGAACTGTACCGTCAAAGATAGTTTTTGCACTCATCCCACGGAAACGAATAGAGCCAGGATTATATTCTGGTAATTCTGATGGGTCCAATGGATGGTTTCTCATTCCTGGGATCACAATGACGTCTTTATCTCCTTGGAAACGAGTGTTGAAAGTCCAAACTACATCGTTCATGTCGAAAATATCAACATCTTCATCGACTAAAATGACTGTCTTCAATTCTTTGAAGGCTGATAAAGCAAGAATAGCTGCTTGACGCTGAATACCTTCATCCGCTTCGTTTTCTTTACGGATTTGCATGATGGTCATCAATTTACCACCACCTGCAGGAGGATTGTAGACATTTACTACTTTTCCTGGAATAGCTTTATCGACCAAGGCAAGAATACTTGCTTCTGTAGGAATACCGGCCATAGATACGTGTTCTTCACTGGGACCAATCGTTGTTTGCATGATTGGATTGTCTTTTCGGTGAGTAACTGCTTTGACTTTCACTACTTGTACAGCTGGATTAGCATCCCCAGTATAGCCAGAAAATTCTGGCATTGCTTTTCCTGAGTTCGTGTTGATATCTTCTTGCATTGTTTCATTTGGCATGATTTCTGCTTCAATGATGAATTCAGCACGAGCAATACCCACTTCATCGACTGCTATACCATCAACGATTTGAATAGGTTCGTTACGCAAAGCTCCTGCACACCATAGTTCATTGTAGCCAAGTGGAGTGGTAGGTGGTTCGAAAGTCGTGCCAATGGCAATTGCTGGATCTAAACCAATATTGATAGTGATAGGCATTGGTTTATTCAAGGCTTCGAATTGTTTTTGGAAGTGACCAATGTGGCGTCCGCCAGGCATGATGTACATACCGATCGTATCTTTATCTTCTAGAACCATACGATGGATCGTTACATCGCTCATTGTTTTTTCTGGATCTGATCCTAAGACTACACCCATTGTGATGTATGGACCAGCATCTTCAGGAGTATTTGTAGGTGCAGGCAAAATGTTGCGAATATCGAAGTCTGCATCGGTAGCTAGATGAACGACTTCTTGTGCTGGAGCGTCTGCTTTGTCTACTTTCACAGGTTTGATTGGATTTTCTACAGCGTCTTTCAAGAAACGACCAAGTGTTCGATAATCATGGTGCAAAATTTCACCTACACGTTTACGACTAGCCATTGTTCCGATGTTCACACGTGTGCCGGGGAAACCTTTGATATTGTTGAAAGTCATAGCTGGTCCTTCTTGAGTCGGACGTTTTACTGTACCGCCAGCACCGATATAACGGTAAACACCAGATAATTCTGCTTCAGGATCGATTTCAATATCTGTTTCGTGATATTGACCTGGAAGTGTTTTTAGTTCTTCGATGACTTTTCTTAAATCATACGGTTGATCTGTCATGAGAGATTCCTCCTTAGTTGTCTTTACCTATCTATAGTAAAAGGTGAAAAAGAGGAAAACAATTCAACTTGTTCGGTAAAGTATTCTACAATGGAATGGATGCGTTTTTTTGATAATAGAATAAACTATGATATACTTATCAACAAAAGAAAGCGCATACTTAGTGTTGGAGGAAGGAAAGTGAAAAAATGGAGGAGTCATTTCCTAAAGCAGCAAAAGTGGAAAATATAGCGAATATTTTGAAAGTTACATTTGAAAACGGAGAAGTAAAATACGTGAAATCTCATTGGACAGAAGAGATAACCGATGCCTTGCAATTTGGAAAAAAAGGAAGAGGAAAAAGAAAAAATCTTCTCGCACTTTCTCGTAATATGTGGATTGGGACTGAAGTAACGATTGAAGCAGATGGAACAGTATTCATAAATGGAAAAGACAGGTATACGCCAGAAGAGTTGTGGTACAAAGGAAAGAAAAGTATACCAGAATTATAAAAAATAATTAAAAAAAACAGCGCGAAACAAGGAACATATTACTTCCTCGTTTCTTGCTGTTTTCTACTATTTCAGCGCTCTTATGACTCAAATCTAAATGTGGTTGTCACAACCTTATTCTGCACGCAAAGCGATAGCGGCGTCTTTTTTCGCTGCCATTCGTGCAGGAAGATGACCGCCAAGCATCGTCAATATAGTAGAGACGATCACTAGAATAATCGCATGGACAGGATTTAGTTGAGCAACATTTTTTAGATCCGTCATGTTGTATAAGATGCTATTGATAGGGAATGTAGCTAGCCATGCAATAAACACACCTAATATCCCAGAAGAAATACCTAAAATACACGTTTCTGCGTCAAATACGCGAGTGATGTCTTTTTTACGTGCACCTAAAGCTTTTAGTACACCGATTTCTTTTGTCCGTTCAATCACAGATGTATAAGTAATGATACTGATCATGATCATACTTGTTACTAAAGAGATCCCTGCAAAAGCAATAAGGACATAAGTGATAGCATCCATCAATCCGCCAGTCAGTTCAGTCATCGTTCCAGCTAAATCAGTATAAATGATTTTATCTTCATCTGATTTGCCTTTATTGTAATCATCTAGATAATCCAAGATCTTTTCTTTGTCTTCAAAATTGTTCGGATAAATCATGATACTTGAAGGCAAGCTGTCTCCACCTAAATAACTAAGCAATGTTTGTTTGGCATTTTCGTCAACTTTTTCAGTAGTTAAGACATTTACATCACTGTCTCTTTGAGCTTTGACGATTTCTGATTCTTTGTTTTCGTTGACGATTTGAGTCGTTAATTGATCGCTATAAGCGATTCCTGGAGATAAGAGATTCATTGTAGAAGAAGATTTCACGCGTAGGATCCCCGAGATCTTCAATTCATCAGAAGCATTCTGATACATCGCATCATAATCTGTATTAGGGATAAAATTCCCAGTTGGAAGTTTTGTATAGTAAGTATTGTTGTTTACTAATTTGAATGTTGTACCAACGATATCATCAAAATCAAGTTTTTCGTCTTCTTTCACATCAAATCCAAGATTCTTCAATGCGTTGATATTAGTATTATTATTGCCGTCTACGATCAGCACGACATCTGTTGCTGAGGCTGGATAACTTCCGGCAAGTAAAGAATAATTGTCTTTTAAAAAGTTTTCTTTGCTAGTGTCAAGCTGTGTAGGGAAACTTGACACTCCCACACCTGTCATTGCTGACATCGTACTAGATAAAGAAAGAGATTCCGTATCAGGATTTTGATTCGAGAAGCTGACAGGCTGTACTTTGCCATTTACATCACGTAAAAGATTGATTCCTGTAGTACGGGTAAATCCGATATTATTACTTAAGTTAGGATCGATGTCTGTTACGTAATCGACGTATGTTTGATCAATCTTATTCGTGTGCTGTGCTTTATCTTCTTCGCTGACTTTTGCAGTAATCGTTTTGCTGTCTGGATAATCCGCTTTGCTTGCACCCAATCCGGCATCGTCACGAGTCTGGTTAGTCGTTACCTTAGAAATAGTAATCGGAAATTTCGCCATCGTTTCAGCTTGCGTGTTATCGATTTGTTTTTGGAATCCAGAAGAAAGGGACAGAACGATCGCGATTCCGATGATCCCAATACTGGAAGCAAAGGAGGTCAAGAAAGTACGTCCTTTTTTTGTTCGGATATTGTTGAAGGAAAGCTTCAACGCTGTCCAAAAACTCATCTTTGTTCTGCGTAAGTTAAATTGATCATCTTTTGGCCGTTCGATGTGAGGATGGGAATCTGTTAAGATCTTACCATCAGAAAATTCAATGATCCGATCTGCGTATTGATGGGCCAGTTCAGGATTATGTGTGACCATGATCACTAATTTTTCTTTCGATAACTCTTGGATCAATTCCATGATCTGGATACTTGTTTCTGTATCTAACGCTCCGGTTGGTTCATCGCACAAAAGGATATCTGGGTCATTGGCTAGTGCTCGAGCGATGGCCACTCGCTGCATTTGTCCACCAGATAACTGATTTGGCTTTTTATGCATATGATCTGTCAAGCCGACCCGGTGCAATGCATCTTCTGCCCGTTTTCGTTTTTCGTCTTTAGAAACACCACTTAATGTCATCCCAAGCTCAACGTTTTCAATAATGCCTAGATGACCAATCAAGTTGTAACTTTGAAAAATGAAACCGATAGAGTTGTTTCGGTAGGCATCCCAGTCACTGTCCTTAAAGTCTTTAGTAGACTTTCCGTTGATTACCATATCACCGGAATCATAATTATCTAGTCCACCAATCACATTCAGCATAGTCGTTTTACCAGAACCACTAGGACCTAAAATCGCTACGAATTCTTTTTGTCTGAAAGCGACAGACACACCATCCAATGCTTTGGTGGTGGTTTCGCCGACTTTATAATATTTTTTTATATCTTTTAATTGAAGCATAATCACCCTTCTCCCGTATTGAAATATTCGGTATACTAATAAGTATATCAGAACAATGATCGTAGTATACGAAATAAATGTTAACTGAAGATGAACTACAAGAAAAAATCTAGAAATTTTTCAAAAAACAGAGGGAGATCAATGAATCGTATTTTAGTAGTAGAAGATGATCCGCAATTACAGTTGCTTTACCGTTCTGTGTTGGAACGAGCGGGCTTTTCAGTCATCACCGCACTGAATGGAGAGGATGCGCTGAAAAAACTAGAAGCGACACATATAGAATTGATCATTACAGATGTCATGATGCCTGAAATGGATGGCTATGACTTGGTAGGATCATTACGTAACGCCAGATTCGACATGCCAGTTCTGATGATTACAGCAAAGGCTGATTTCGAGGACAAGAAACGTGGATTCAAATTAGGTGCAGATGATTATATGACAAAACCCATCGATGTCAATGAAATGATCCTGCGTGTGGAAGCATTGCTTCGACGTTCAAAAATCAATTACAGCAGTATCTTGACGATTGAGCAAACAAAATTAGAGCTGGATACTTATACAGTGGTACAAAATCAGCATTCTTTTATTCTGCCTCAAAAAGAATTTCTGCTTCTGTATAAATTACTGTCTTATCCAAACAAGATTTTCACTCGCCAGCAGTTGATGGACGATATTTGGGGATTAGACACGAATACAGAAGAACGAACGATCGATGTACATATCAAACGTTTAAGGACCCGTTTTGAAAAGACAGAAGATTTTCAAATCATCACAGTACGGGGACTAGGCTATAAGGCGGTTATTTAAAGATGAAAAAGAAGCTATTTTCACAATTATGGATCTATTTTGCTAGTATCGTATTTATTTCGATCTTAGTAACACTGCTGTGTTTTCTTGGTTTTATTTTCTTATTGTCTCGACATTCTATCTCGCCTGCTGAATCGGCTGGAAAACCAACGTTATACCCGTTATTCGTCTTTGCGGGGTTCAGTATGGTCGTGGGTACAGGAATATCGATTTTTGTTGGGCGGCGTATCCTGCATCCAATCAGTGCGCTAGGGACAAATATGAGTCTGGTAGCAACGGGAGATTTTTCGATTCGAATGGATGAACAGCAGAAAGTAGCAGAAGTACAGCAACTGTATAAAGATTTCAACGTTATGGTCCAAGAACTCAATAGTATCGAGACACTGAGGAATGACTTTGTGTCCAGTGTATCCCATGAATTCAAAACACCACTAGCAACAATCCAAGGATATGTTCAATTGTTACAAGCCCCAAATCTTTCTGACGAAGAACGCCAAATATTTTTATATCGGGTCATCGAAAGTATCACGCAGCTTTCACAATTAACAGAGAACATTTTAAAATTAAACAAACTGGAAAACCAGCGTATCCAACTGGAAAAGAAAGAGTATCGATTAGATGAACAAATCAGAGAAGTAATCGTTTTTTTGCAGCCTAAATGGGAAAAAGAACAGCTAGAATTGGATATCGAACTTGCTGCAGTAAACTATACAGGTAATGAAGAGTTTTTGTACCAAGTGTGGCTGAATATCATGGATAACGCCATAAAGTACAATCAAGTCAATGGAAAGATTCATATCAAATTATTTGAGACAGCCACAGAGATCGTACTGGAAGTGACCGATTCAGGTGTAGGAATGAATGAAGAGACCCGAGATCGAATGTTTGAAAAATTTTATCAAGGAGATACAAGCCGTCAGATTTCTGGGAATGGACTAGGGCTTTCACTGGTCAAAAAAATTCTAGAACTACATGATGGACGTATCGATTATAGCAGTATCGAAGGAGTAGGGACGACAGCAATAATACGTTTAAGCAAATAATAGGAAAAAAGAACAAAATACCTAAAAATTCTAGTGAAGGTTTTTAGGGATTTTTAGACGTTTTTTTGTGATTAGCGAATTGCTCTTAATGTTCTTCCGGCATAAAATCGCTGATCTTCTATTGAAATACGAGAAACGTTAGATGTGTCATTGAATCAATGGCACGATGTAAGAAAGAGAGCGAAAGTCATGCGTCGCTCTCTTTTTTGGGGTGGATAGATGGACAGAAAATGTAGGGCTTAGTTTTCTTCTTGATTTAAATACTCCCAAAATGTATCTGAAGCCAAAGAATGCTCACCGACTTTACGAGTAAATGCAAGATAACTCTCTGTTGTTGGAGAAATAGGGAGAATCACAGTATTTTCTTTTAATAGATTCTTGACTGTTTTTTCCATAACAATAGCAATCCCCATGTCATTTGCAATCATATTGATGATCAAGTCGATTCTTGCTCCTTTATAAGAGATTTTTGGTTCAAATCCAGCTTCGCGACACAGATCTAGTACAGGTTGATACAAGTTCGTAGTGGGGCCAAGTAGCAAAAAGTTCTCCTTTTTCAGTTCGCTTAGATCCAATTTCTTTTTACTAGCTAAAGGATGATTTTTAAGTAGAACTGCTACAAAATCGTCTGTTTCAGTAGGCAACCACTCAATCGAACTCGGCGGGGCCTGGAAACTTCTAGCAAAGTGGATCGTGTCACTATGTTCATTGGCGTCATTGTAAGTTAATTCGACACTTTCCACTTCTTTCAACTGGACTGTAAATTCAGGATGGCGTTTCAAAAAGTCGGTGATTTTGGAAAAACCTTTATAATTGATCATTGTCGGTATCGTTAAGATATTTAATGAAAGATTGTTGTCTTTCGTATAGGTTTCAAGCACTTCTTGCATAGCATGGTATTGTTCTACGACATTTTTTACATATGGGAGCAATAAGCTTCCAGCTTCGGTCAATTCGATTTTTCTATGGGCGCGTTCGAATAATTTGACGTCTAATTCTGTTTCTAACGAAAGAATCTGTTTAGAAATATTTCCTTGGGTGGTGAATTGTCGATCAGCAGTTTTGGTGAAATTCATTGTTTCGGCTAAATCAAGAAAAACTTCGAATTTATGGATATCCATCATATTCCTCCTACTTATTCCAATAAAGAATACTTTAACACAAAAAATGAATTGGTGTAATCTTCTCTGTCTGTTACAATCTTTCTTGCAGCGAAAGCAATAATTACAGAAATTTTTCTGATTTTTTTCGCTTCGTAGAAAAAGAGAGGAGTTTTTTGATGCCAACTGGAGTTTTGATCAATGTAGGTTCCGTTTTGCTTGGCGGACTAATTGGCGGATTAGTAGGAAATAAATTAAGTGAACATTTTAAAGCACAGCTGACGATGGTTTTTGGTGTATGTTCGATGGGGATGGGAATCTATTCCATTGCGCCGATGAAAAATATGCCGGCTGTTATTTTTGCTTTAGTGATAGGAACAGCGATTGGTCTGATTGTTCATTTAGGTAATGGGATAAATAAGGGGGCTGCGCTGATGCAAGTACCTATTTCTAAAATCTTCCCTAGTGAAAAGCTTGGTATGACCCACGATGAATTTATCAGTACATTAGTGACGGTCATTGTTCTATTTTGTGCAAGTGGTACGGGGATCTATGGAAGTTTAGATTCTGGGATGACAGGAGACAGTACGATTTTGATTTCTAAATCTGTCCTTGATTTTTTCACAGCAGCTATTTTTGCGTGTAATTTAGGGTATGTCGTTTCTGTGATAGCAATTCCCCAATTCATTATTTTTTATATTTTGTTCTTATTGGCAAAATTTATTTATCCATTGACTACACCAGACATGATCTTAGATTTTAAAGCTTGCGGCGGATTCTTGATGGTCGCTACCGGTTTTAGAATGATCAACGTGAAAATGTTCCCAGTAGCTGACATGATACCTGCAATGATCGTTATCATGCCACTGAGCTGGATGTGGACAAATTGGATTATGCCACTGTTATAATAAAAATCAAAGAGAAGCCATTTTTTTGCTGACTAAAAAGGATCAAATCTTTTAGTCAGTTTTTTTGTATTTGACAAACTGATTTTGAATCTATATTATATGTTGTATAATATAGATTGAAATAAAATATTACACTTGAGAATAGAAGGTGACGTAATGCACATCCAGATTCCAACTGTTCTTCTTGATGGTACTGTGTTAGCAGCATTAAGCAAGGAAGATATGTATGGGTATGCCTTAACAAAAATCGTACAAGAAAGTCTCTCTGTCAGTGAATCTACACTATATCCGGTTTTGAGAAGATTGAAAAAAGAAGGATATCTTGAGACCTATGATGAACCTTTTGAAGGCAGAAACCGTCGATATTACTCGTTGACACCAATGGGAAGTCGTCATTTAGAAGAAATTATTGATGAATGGATTGTTTTTCGAGATTCTTTAGACCGGTTATTGGAGGAGAGCACAAATGAATGAATATTTGAATGAAGTTGTGGATCATCTTCAAGAAATTCCTGAAGACGATCGTTTTGATTTGATCCAGTATTATGAGGAATATTTTTTAGATTCTGGAAAAACATTAGATCAGATCATTGATGAATATGGTACACCAAAGCAGTTTGCCTTAAAATTAAAAATCAGTTACTTTTCAGAAGAAGAACAAGCAGAAAACGAGTTAGTGAAAAATCCAAAAAGACAAATTCGCCTGATTTGGTTAATCATTATCGGTTTATTTGCTTCTCCTGTCCTCATTCCACTAGCACTGGGGTTTATATTGGTTATTGGGGGACTATTGGTTGCTTTACTAGCGCTCATTTTTAGTATCTATGTTTTATGTATCAGTATCTTAGGTGTTGGCCTATTCATGATCATATCAGGAATAAGTGTGTTTGGACAATCGATTCTGAGTGGATTATTCTTTATCGGTGTCGGTCTGTTCGCCACAGGAAGCGCAGTATTTATTTCGCCACTGTTGCTGAAAGGAACAAAAGGGCTTTTTTATGTCATGATGAACTTTGTTAAATGGATGGGACGACGTTTTATTACAAAAAGAGATCTGCATTCAGCGGGCGTTTGAAGGAGGACACATAAATTGAGATTGAAACATTTTTTGATTACCGGTATTGGTCTGATGCTTACTGGTGGCCTCCTAGCAGGTGCAACTTATACATTAGGCGCTCAAAAGAGTCTGACTTGGGATAATGGTCCTCGGTTGATCGATATGGTTACTGAGACAAAAAAAATCAAGGATGCAAACAAAATCGTCATCCATGCAGAAAATCAAACAGTTTCGGTCATACGCGGATTGGATTTTGAGATAAAAACGACTTATGATAAGACAGAAAAGCCAGAAATAAAGGAGAAAAATGGCGTGTTGACTGTGAATGCAGTCAAAAAATCAACAGGTGCAATCATTAGTTTAGAAGACACAAGTGCACAAATCACTATTGTTGTCCCTGCAGATTATGAATTATCTGAATTGACAATCGAAGGGAATAATAGTGCAATTGATATCAACGAAGTATCAATCAAAAAAGTGAATACTAAGACACATGATGGCTGGGTATCGTTCAATGAATTTACAGGAGGAACAATAACTGCGAAAGATGAATTAGGCTCACTTCGACTAGATGAGGCCAATGTGGATAACTTGATCGTCACAGGTGAAAACAGCAACTTCCATCTAGAAGACAGTTTGATCAGCAAAGAAGGAAAAGTCATCCTAAACGGTGGTAATTTATCTTTGCATGAGATGGAAAACAGTGGCTATACTATCCAAACGTCTGGTGAATCTTATATTGAAAAAGACTACCAGCCAATAACAAATATTTTGTTAGAACAAGGACAGAAAAAGCTAAAGATCACTGCTAAAGACACATCGATCAATATTACGACGGATCAAGAGGACAATGAAACAGATTGATCCTGTACTCAACTAGATATTTTAAGAAAAAACAGCAAAGATCCTTCCAATCTTTGCTGTTTTTCATCGCTTAACGCACATAACTATAGTAAAATAAGAAAGAAAATATCTATAAAGAAAACAGGGTGAAAAAGTATATGAAGGCAGAAGAAGGTCAAAGAGAAAAGTTAAAGACAGAAATGGAAAGATTACATACTTATATCACTCAACTAAGCCAAACCTTCTATGATCCAGACAAAGAAAAAGTGATGGTTAATTACCCGAACAATTCAGAAGGTCGCCAATTAGAGCAAGTGTACCATGAAGTTTTCAAACATTTATTGACGGTGAAGAAAGAGCTGGATTATTATTCTTTACCGATTATCGATACAGGAATATTGAAGTATGATGGGAAGAAGGAACGATTTATCTTTAAATCTGTTCGGGAAGATTTGCCTCTTTCAGCAGGGATGGATCTAGAGGTCTTGGTAGAAGACTATTTTACAGAAGAAAAGCACTGGGTTCGAACAAAATTGGATTATTTACCGCAGGCAGCCGGAGGGACACAGGCAAGCGGTTGGTACATCACTGAAGACAAAGAGTTAGAACTAGAAGGTGTAATGGCGCGTATTCGAAAAAAAAATTAAAAAAGTAACATTAGATATTTATTGAAGGATAAAGGAGCGCAGGAAGTAGCATGAGAGAAAAAAGAGCATTTTATATCAATGGTTATGCAGGGATTGTCGGATTGGTCGTATTAGCTTTAGTTGGATTGTTTTTCTTCTATTTAGGCATGTGGCAAGCGAAAGTTTGGGCACTTTTTTTAAGTATTTTTCTTTGGTTGATCACGTTATTGTTGTTAAGTTCGGCAACTGTAGTCAGTCCTAATCAAGCAAAAGTAATTTTGTTTTTTGGACAATATTTAGGTACGATTCGAGAAAATGGCTTTTTCCTTACGATACCTTTGGCACAAAAAATGACTGTTTCGTTGAAAGTTCGGAATTTCAATAGTTCTGTTTTAAAAGTCAATGATTTGGATGGAAACCCCATCGAAATCTCAGCAGTAGTAGTCTTTAAAGTCGTTGATACAGCAAAGGCATTATTCGATGTAGCGTATTATCAAGATTTTGTAGAAATCCAAAGTGAGACAGCCATTCGGCATATCGCTAGCCAATACCCGTATGATACATTCAATGAGAATGATTTGACGCTTCGAGGAAACACGACGGCAGTGTCTGACGAGTTGCAAAAAGAGCTGCAAGAGCGTTTAGCAGTAGCAGGTGTCGAAGTAATCGAAACACGCTTGAACCATTTAGCCTATGCAACAGAAATCGCTAGTGCCATGCTCCAACGTCAACAAGCAAAAGCCATTTTGTCTGCTCGACAAACCATTGTTGAAGGAGCTGTCACAATCACTCAAATGGCCTTAGAGCAAATCGAAGATGGACAAGAAATCAATTTCACCGATGATCGGAAAGTCCAATTGATCAATAATTTACTTGTCTCAATCATTACAGACAAAGGAACGCAACCTGTTATCAATACAGGCGACATGAAAGACCGTAAGTGACATACTTTTTGTAAGATAGGAAGAAGGAGTTTAGGACGGATTATTGTCTTGAACTCTTTTTTTAGTTGTTTTAAAGAAAATGACAAAATTGAAAGAAGAATGATAGTTGATTCGAAGGCAGAATTGTTCGCTTTTTTCTATAATCAGTATATAAAGTAAGAGAGAAGGGGAAAAAGTGAAAAAACTTCTGATCGGTCTACTTGTTTTCATCGTTGTGGTACTTGCAGGGGTGAAAATCGCAGATTACGTAGTTATGGGTGGAGAAGAATACTATGTACAAATTACGACAGATGGTACAAAAACAGTTTCAAAATCAGACTCTGGACAAGAAACAGTCAACTATAGATATATCCTGCCTGGCTATACGAAAGAGGGTAAGGAAAAAGAACTGGACTTCAAGGGACAATTGACTCGACCGCTTCGTAAAGGAGCATATTTAAAAATCACCTGGAACAAAAATAAAGGTGTCACTTCGTATGAAGAAGTCGAAAAAAAAGACGTGCCGAAAACAGCACTGGAAAAACTAATTAAAGGGTAGGGAAAGAAATGAATAAAATAGTCGAAGTACAGAATGTAACAAAAGTATACGGAAAAAACAATGAGAAAAAGACGCAAGCATTAAGCGGCATCAGCTTCGATGTAGAAAAAGGCGAATTTATTGGGATCATGGGCGCTTCTGGTTCTGGTAAATCGACACTTTTGAATATTTTATCCACATTAGATAAACCAACAGATGGGCATATCCGAATCAATCAAAAAGATGTGACCACATTAAAAGGAAATCAACTAGCAGATTTTCGTGCGAATGAGATTGGCTTTATTTTCCAAGACTTTAATTTATTAGAAAGCTTGACAGCACAAGAAAATATCGCTGTTCCTCTTTCTTTACAAGGCGTCAGACCAAAAGAAATCAAGCAACGTGTCCAAAAAATTGCAGAACGTTTATCCATCTCTCATATTTTGGAAAGCTATCCTTCTGAGATTTCCGGTGGACAAAAACAACGGGTCGCCGCCGCACGTGCATTGATCACACAACCAACGATTCTATTAGGGGATGAGCCTACAGGTGCGCTGGATTCCAAAAGTGCCCGGGATCTTTTAGATACGATGGACGAATTGAATACAAAAGATCATGTATCGATTCTTCTTGTGACGCATGATCCGTTTTCTGCAAGTTATTGCCAACGTATTTTATTCATCAAGGATGGCGGTATCCATCAAGAAGTGAAACGTGGAGATCAAAGCCGTGATTCCTTCTATCGAGAAATACTATCTATTCTTGGAAACTTGGAACAGTAGGGGGAGATTGACTATGCTTTGGAAATTATCACTTACTGGGATCAAGAGCCGTTTAAGAGACTACTTGGTGTTATTCTCAGGATTAGTTATGGCATCTGCTATTTTTTACATGTTTGAATCAATGGCAAGCAACGAAGCTTTTTTGAAAAGTAATACGATCGTTGCGGCTACAGTTATCATTTTCCGATTCGGTTCTGTTTTACTAGGGATCATCACATTCGTTTATATTTTATATGCAAATTCCTTTTTGATGACGATGCGGCAAAAAGACTATACAATGTTTATGATGCTAGGAGCAAAAGGCAGAAAAATCGCACAGATGATTTTTTCTGAAACATTCTTAGTAGGGATCGCAGCTACTTTAGTGGGTTCAGCTGTCGGTGTAGGATTGACAAGTATCGTCCACCGATTATTAGTGGATCAGTTAGATCTCAATATTTCGCATTTTACACCTTTTAGTATTCACGGGTTGTTGATCACTGTTTTGTTTTTTGCTGTTTTGTTTTTATTAGCTGCTGTTGTCAATGCTTTTTCGATTGTCAAAAAACCGATTTTAGCATTGATTCGTGCGGATCAGACACCAACAAGAATCAAGCAGCATAAATTCTTGTTTTTCCTTGAAGTAGTACTGGGAATTGCTTTTCTAGGCTGCGGTTACTATATGATGAAACACGTGGGGACCTATCAAGTCTTTGGTATAGGAGTAGCCTTAGTTACGATCGTATTAGGAACTTATTTCATTTTCCATTCTGTGATCATTTTCTTTTTATCATTACTAAAGAAATCAGAACAGATTTCATTGAAAAAATTGAACAATTTCACATTGTCACAGTTAAACTTTCGTATTCGTGAATATACACAAATTCTCTCAATGGTCGCTATGCTGTTTGCCTTGGCACTGGGCGCTTTGACGGTAGGATTAGGTTTTAAAAATGAAATTGCAGACTTGACAGAAAACAATTCTGGATATGATCTAGTGATGAATAATCCTCGGGCAGAAGATCAGCAAAAAATCAAAGAACTTTCACCAACACTTTCTGCTTCTTATACTCAAAAAGAAGATGCGGGAACGATTTACTATAATGCAAGTGAATTTGCGGCTCAACCATTGATCATGATAAAACATGAAGATGGAACACCGCCGAAGATCACGAAAGAAAAAGTTCCTGCTGAAAAAATGAATGAACTGACTGTACAAGAGGAACTTCGAAGCTATGAATTGCCGGAACAGCAAGAAAAAGAAATCAAGGTAGTCAGTCAATCAGAATTTGATCAACTGAACTTGCCACAAACCACTTTACAGCTAGTTCAGGTAAAAGACTTCCAAGCAAACCTGAAACCAATCGAAACACTTGTTGCTCAAAATAAAATGAACAATCCATCTTTGCAAAAAGTAGAGTACAGCAACCAGAAATATGAAATGTATGAAGTGTATAATGGTCTATTCTCTGGTTTTGAATTTATGGGATTCTTCCTAGGTTTAGCTTTCTTGACCATGCTTGCTAGCTGTTTGATGTTCAAGATCTTGTCAGGAAGCAAGAGTGACATTGCTCGTTATGAAATGCTTGAAAAGATAGGAACACGACGCGGGTTGCTTAAACAATCGATCCGTAGAGAAGTAGGCGTGTTATTCTTAGCACCAGGAATCTTAGGTGTAGTCCATGTCTTATTCGGATTACAAATGTTTGGTCTATTCATGCAAAATCCATACAAAGATATTTGGGTTCCGTTTACGATCTTCTTCGTATTGTATTTCATCTACTATGTACTGACGACATGGTTATATACTGGAATCGTATTGAAAAAGAGATTGTGAAAAAGCTGTCCTGCATCAAGTAATAAGAACAGCCAAGCAAAAATAGCTCCTCATATTTTTCGTTTGATTGGGCTTATTACCGCAGATGCAAGCTTTTGAACACCGTTTGTTCGGAAAAAGAGGTTGTGACAATATTTTTGTCACAACCTTTTTTCGCGGTCTTTTATTAGAATATAGTAAATTTTTTCTCGTTACTCACGGAATAAGCTGTTAAGAAAACGGTTTCCATGTATACTGGAATCAGTGCAAATGAAAGAAAAGAGGGTGCAAGGAACATGGAAATCAATGAACAAAATTTTGGCGAAAACTATCACTTGATTACGATCACGAATCAAAATGGGACATCTTTGTCTGTCAGTGATCTTGGGGCACGGGTTGTTCATTTTCAAACAATAATCGATAATGAAAAACGAGAGTTGATCTTAGGTTTTGATGAAGCAAAAGAATATCTAGAAAAAGACCCTTATATCGGTGCTTCAATCGGACGTATGGCTGGACGGATCACGAATGGCACATTCAAATTAGATGATGAAACGTTCGAAGTAAAAACAGACCCGGACACTGGTCATTGTTTACATGGTGGTGCACCTAGCTTTGAAGCCAAGCAGTGGCATTATACAGTCATCAATGGTGAAAACGAAGCATCGGTTATTTTCTATCAGACTAGCCCAGACATGGAAAACGGATTTCCTGGAACTTTAGATGTAGAAGTACGGTATACGCTGACGAACGATGATACATGGCGAGTGACGGTCCAAGGGATCAGTGACCGCAAAACAGTATTCAATCCTACAAATCATGTCTATTTCAATTTAACCGGTGATCCAGCACAGTCAATCGACGAACATATACTTTGGTTGAATAGCCGATTATTTGCTACGCTCAATAAAGATACAACGCCTACAGGAGAAGTAGTTTCAGTAAGTGGCACAGCATTTGACTTCCAACGTCCTAAAAAATTAGGTGAGGTCTTTGCCAGTGATTTTCGCCAATCAATGATAGTGGGCGGTATCGATCATCCATTTTTGTTGAAAAAACAATCTGGTTTACTAAATGCTGCGGAATTGACAAGCCCAGATGAAAAAGTATCGATCCAAGTAAAAACAGATGCTTCAGGAATCGTGATTTTTACAGCAAATTTTGGAGAAGATGGACCGGAAATGCGCGGGAATAAATTAGTAAATCATGGCGGTATCACATTTGAGACTCAAGAACTGCCAGGAGCGGAGCGACTTGAAAGTTTTGGAGATGTCACTCTGGAACCTAATCAAGTACGCGAGTTTGTAACGGAATACAAAATAAATATAAAGAAATAGAATAAATTAAAAAGGGAGTGTGACAGTGTCACATCCCCTTTTTAATTTATTCTATTTCTTTAAAGGCAGATCAAGCCAGAATGATTTGTCTAAACTTAACAAGGTTAGTACAGGAACAGTTGCAGCTTTAACTGTACGAGTAGTTGTTTCTGGTATCTGTCTTGCCGTAAAATTGTTCCACAAATCCCAGATTGAAGCGACACGGAAGATGGAAGAAGCGTTGTTGACGCGTTTTATCGTTGAAAATTCTAATCCTGTGATTGGCACGCCATCTGTTGTCCATTTGATTGGCACATCGAATCGCTTAGACATATTGAGGATTTCAGCGTTTGCTTCTTCAGTTGTTGCTGCTTCTTTTTTCGGTTCATCATATTTTGTCAGGTCGTACGCTTCGATGATCGCGTTCAATTTTTGTGAATATTGGCGATCTGTAGCATAACGTCCTTCCAAATATTTGGTTGCTTCTTTGTAGTCTTTTGTTTCCGACTTCCAAGTTGGTTTGTAGAAATCAGGATTGCCAGTCAGTCCATTTTTGATCAAGTCGGCATAGTCTTCCAAACTTTCCTTGTAAGAAGGATATTTACGGAATTGTGCGCGGATTTGGTAGCTTTGTCCGGAACTATCTTGTTCAAGTGTATTGAAGGTCACGCTGCTTCCATTATATGATCCTTTGATACCAAAAAGGTTATGATTTGGTTCGCTTGATAATAAGCTGTTTCCAGATCCACTTTCAAGGATAGCTTGAGCCATCATGACTGATGCGTAGATTCCTTCTTTTTGCCCGATTTCCTGTGCATCATCTGCAATCTTTTTCAAGAACTGATCAGTTGTTTGGTTTTGACTGAAATGGAACGAGCCATCTAATCCATCTAAAATAGATGAACCAGTTAGCGAGCCTGAAGTAGCAGGTAAACCTGCTAAGTTTACTCGGACAGCAAAATCAGGCGTGAAATCTGAAATAGAAGTTACTCGAACTTTATCTCCTGGTTGGGGCGCATGGATAAATTGTCCGTTCCCAATATAGATACCTACATGGTGAGTAACACCGGAAGAAGGTCCCCAGAAGACGAGATCGCCAGGTTGGGCCTGACTTACTGGAATCTGCGTACCTGCATATTGCTGTTCGCCTGTCCAGCCACCGATATAATGACCGGTTGCTTTCATATATACGTAATAAGTCAAACCAGAACAGTCAAAAGTATTTGGACCTTTTGCTCCCCATACATATGGTTTTCCAAGATGCTCGAATGCTTCTCGAACGATTGCTTGTTGGACATTCGTTGTATTTGTAGGCAATACAGCATCAATTGGTGATTTTACAACAAAATCAGAAGAAGCAGAAGATGGATTCTCTATACCGCTTTGATTTGCTGTATTTGGACGAGATGAAGCATTGTTCGTTCCGCCATTCGATGAACCATTGTTTGGATGGTTTGGTTCTCTCTGAGTATTTCCATTGTTATTCGATCCAGATGGGTTTGTTTGATTCGAAGAATTCCCGTTGTTCGAATTATTGTTATTATTGTTTGAATTATTTGAACCATTATTATTGTTGTTATTGTTGTTATTACCCACATCTGGTTTGTTTGGCGTTTCCGGATCTGGTGTACTAGGGACTTCTTCACTAGGATCAGTTGGTTTCTCTGTTGAAGTATCGGGTACAGGTTCAAATTCTGCAGTAATAGATAAATTGTTCGTACCTACTGTAAAGGTCTTTGCATCATAATTTACTTCTTTGGCACCATTAACAGCGACTGAAGCAATTTGTTCACCTTCAGCTGGCGTAATAGTGTAAGTTACCTTCGTTTCCGCTAATAAACCTTCTACCGTTCCACTTTCCGTAATATCCAAAGGTTGCTGTTCAGGGGAATCCGCTGTCGAAGCAGTCAGTTGGATCTTACCAATCAAAGAAGGAGCAATTGTAAGGGAATATGTCTCGGCTGGCTTTTCATTTTCTGATGGATCAGCCGGATCAATTTCAGTTGGCTCGGTCGATCCTGTTGTTGAGTTAGTTGTTCCAGTTGGGTCTTCTGTAAAAGAATCCGTTGTTTCACTAGTAGCTGAGCTGGATGTAGTCGTATCTGTTGTGACTGTTTGATCTGCTGTTTGATTATCTACGGCAAATACGGTATTGGTCGACAAAACAGACGGAGCAATCAGCCAAGTAGCAGCTAGCAAACGTATCGTTTTTTTATTTTTCATAATAAACTAGTCCTTTTCCTTTCATTGATTTTCTGTCTTATTCAGCATTCATTAGACATTTTTTGGAACAGATAATCGTGTCGAAAAGCTTTTTCTTTTCATAAATCTGTCTGTGTATTCTAAATAAAACAATTTGTAAATAAGCAACGAGCATTCATTCGTTTTTCTTTGACGTTCATTTTATTGCATAGACCACCTTTGTTTGGGGATAAACAAGTGGGGATAAAAATGGTTATGCATATGTAAATTATACCAAAGTTTGGAAAGTATCACAAAAATTTATAAAAATAATGATCCTAAAAAGAAAAAGAGAGAGTGTAAAATATTTTGTGTAAATAGAAAAAAGGAAATCCCTTCTGTAGAATAGAGTTACCACAACACATTCACAGAAGAGAGGACTTCCCTATGAACGATTTTACTACAGAAATTCTAAAGACTCTAGCGAACAAAGGCGATTTGAATGAATTATTCCGTGTCCATTTGGAAAAAGCTGTCAATACGCTTCTCAAAACGGAGTTAACGGCTTTCCTCGATTACGAAAAGTACGATCGCATTGGTTTTAACACGGGTAATTCTCGTAACGGCTCCTATGACCGTACGGTCAAGACCGAGTATGGGGAACTTCATCTCCAGATTCCGCGCGACCGCAATGGCGAGTTCAAGCAACAGACTGTTCCTGCTTATAGACGGACGAATGACACGTTAGAGGAGACCGTCATTCACCTCTTCCGAAAAGGTATTACCATGTCGGAAATCGCAGACTTGATTGAGAAAATGTATGGGCATCACTACACGCCCCAAACCATGTCCAACATGACTAAAGTGCTGACTGAAGAAGTAAATGCATTTAAAGTTAGAACTCTAAATGATAAGTATGTCGCTATTTTCATGGATGCTACTTATATTCCTTTAAAACGGCAAACCGTCTCCAAAGAAGCAATCTATATTGCCATTGGTATACGAGAAGACGGCACTAAAGAAGTACTAAGTTATGCGATTGCCCCGACTGAATCGACCTACGTTTGGAATGAGTTGTTACAGGACATTTACTCCAGAGGGGTTCATGATGTCTTACTGTTTATTACCGATGGCTTAAAAGGCATGAAAGATACGATTCACCAGATTTATCCTAAAGCTAAATACCAACATTGCTGTGTTCACGTTTCCCGTAATATTGCTCATAAAGTACGTGTCAAAGATCGAAAAGAAATCTGTGATGATTTTAAGGCTGTTTATCAAGCTAGCTCAAAGGAAGAGGCAAATACCTTTTTAGGGAGTATGATTGAGAAGTGGCAGAAAACCTATCCTAAAGTGACGCAGTCACTGATAAAAAATCAAGATTTATTGACTTTTTATGAGTTTCCGCCTGGTATCCGCCGAAGCATTTACTCAACTAATTTAATCGAATCTTTCAATAAACAAATCAAGAAATACAGCCGCAGAAAAGATCAGTTTCAAAATGAAGAATCACTAGAGCGTTTCCTAGTATCCATCTTTGATACATACAATCAAAAATTCTTAAATAGAAGCCATAAAGGCTTCCAACAAGTGACGGATACATTAGCTTCAATGTTTACTGAGTAACCCATTATTTTGCAGAAGGACGAGTTATTTACACAAAATTATTGACGCTCCCGAAAAAGACTGAAATATGTGATAAACATCTCATACTTCAGTCTTTTTCATTAACTATTCATAAGACATTAGGTCTTCATCAAACCCGCTAACGAGAGTAGTAATCATTGCTACGACTAGACTAACAGCCAGTCCTGCTAAGTACCAGAAAAAAGTACCGGAAATGAATGCAGGCAATGTGGTCAGACTACCAAATACAAAAGCGATCGCTTTCACTTGGGCAAATCCCATTACAGCTCCACCAGCAGCTGCACCAATGCAAGCAGCAACAAATGGTTTTTTCAATGGGATCGCAATTCCGTAAACAGTTGGTTCGGTCACTCCCGCAAGTAAAATCGAAGCAAAAGCAGAACCGGAGATCGAACGAGTTTTTGAACGTTTACTTCGTAGAAATACACCTAAAGCTGCACCAGCCATTCCAAAATTGGCTGCTCCTGTCAACGGAACGATTCGGTCGAACCCATAAGCAGAGATATTACTGATCATGACAGGGTTTACAGCCCACTGGATACCAAATATTACCAAAATATTCCAACCACCAGCGATGATTGCGCCGCTGATCGGTCCGTTAATATCCATCATCCAAGTAATTGCGGCAGCTAAACCTTCGCCAAGGTAAACACCCGCAGGCCCGAATACCATTAACGTCAAAGGAACCGTGATAACTAATGAAAGTAAAGGTACAAATACTAATTGCATATTATCGCGAATATATTTTTTGAGGAATTTTTCAACAAAAGAATAAAAGAAAATACCTAAAATCGCCGGCATGACAGTAGACGTATACTGCATCAGTACTACAGGAATCCCCAGAAAATCAGTAGCTGCTTTGCCACTGTCTGAAAGTAAAGAGGTCAGATTCGGTTCAATCAGTGCTGCAGCAATGACAGCCGCAATATATCCATTCACTTTAAACGTTTTGGCGGCAGAAAAAGCAAGAAAGATTGGCAGAAAATAAAAGACGGCATTCGACGCAGCAGACAAAATATGATAAGTTCCGCTTGTTTCACTAAGCCAGCCAATCGTAGTCGCTAAAACAACCAGACCTTTTAATATACCAGAACCGGCAAACAGCGGAATGATCGGCGTAAAGATTTCCGATATCAAACCAAATAGTTTTTCGATCGGATTTAGCTTTTCTTTCGGAGCTGAATGATCGATTTGACGCGTCAATTCCTTGTAAGCAGGAGCCAATCCCTGATCCATGATTATTTCTGCATATCTATCGAGTAAAATGAAATACTTAATGGAAGGGATTTGCTGTTTTAATTTTTCTGCATTGGCTACTGGCTGTTTTTTCAATTTGATACGAAGCCGAGTCGCACATGGAAGGACAGAATCAATATTGTCTTTTCCTCCCAACTGTTCAATCAGCATATGAATCTGCTCGGACAGTACCATCTGTTCAGGATTCATTGTCGTTTCCATTAGAAGACCACTCCACTCACTAATATAATATTGGCGTAAGGTGTCATTTCGCCTGTACGAATAAATGCATGACAGTTATTCAACTCTTTTTTCATTTCTTCATGTGGGATAAAGCTAATCGGTGTATCTGGTAACAATAATTTGATTTTTTCCAATATTTCCGGATTCATTGTCTTTATTTCTTCCGCCAATTCAATCGATTGTACCTCAAGTTCTTCTAAAACGTTTTCTAAAACAGATAAAAAGCTTGGAAGACCGTTTGAGACAGCCAAATCTATTTTTTCAGTACCAAAGGGGACAGGCATGCCTGCATCCCCGATACTTAATTTATCAAAGTGCCCCATTTGTGCGATTACTCGTGAAATATCTGAATTGATTACTTTTCCTTTTTTCATGTTTGTTTCTTCCTCTCATTGTTAATTTTAGACTGCTGATTGTTCTAAAGCTTCGCGGTAAGGGATAGAAGGTTGCGCACCATAAGACTGCACAGCAACAGAAGAGGCTAGATTTCCATAAAGGATCGCTTCTTTCAAGTTACTAAGGTCTGGCTGAAGTGTGCTGCTTAATGCGCCAATAAATGTATCACCTGCGGCTGTTGTGTCAACGGCATCCACTTTAAAAGCAGGGACGATACCGTGTTCTTTTTCTGTATGATAGAAAGCGCCGGCACTGCCTAGTGTAATGATTACTGTTCCAATACCTAATTCATGGAGTTTTTCGGCTGCTGCGACCAAACTGTTATGATCTGTCACTCTGATTCCTGTAATGATTTCTGTTTCTGTTTCATTTGGTATAATGATATCTGTCTTTTCAAGTAGTTCAGTAGGAATCGTTTCACGAGCTGGTGCAGGATTCAGGATCGTTGTTTTTCCTGCGTCTTTTGCAATAGAAAAAGCTAGGATCGTCGCATCTAAGCTACTTTCAAACTGAGCAATAATAAAGTCACTGTTTGTAATCAGTTGCTTGTTTTTTAGGACTTCTTGTTCATGGAAAGCATTATTTGCCCCTGCATGGATCAAGATACTATTTTCTCCTGCTGCGTCTACCATAATCATTGCTTGTCCGGTTGTGGCGCCTTGGATTTCAGCTATCCCAGATGTATCGATGTTTTCTTTTGTCAGTAGATCTAATAACTGTTGTCCTTCGCTGTCAGCCCCAACGCCTCCAATAAAAGATGTCCGTGCGCCTGAACGTTTGGCTGCCACTGCTTGGTTGGCGCCTTTACCTCCGCCAGCGTGAAAAATCTCATGCGCATGCATCGTTTCGCCTGGCTTGGGCATGTTGGTTAAACGAAGGGTAGTGTCCATATTAATACTTCCAATTACTGTAACCGTGTTCATTTTACAAACCTCCAACTATCTCATTTATTTTGATGGGAAAAATTATTTTTTAAAACGTTTTAGTAAAACGTTTTAATAGTTCGATAAAAATATAGCACACCTTGAAAGCTATTTCAAGGGTGCAGTTGAAAATCTTTTTTCTAATCGTACAGGTAATCTTTTTTCTTCCCATTCTTTTTCTGGGAATTGGATCCGATCTAACAATAATTTGGCAGATGTTTGTCCCAATTCGAAGATCGGTTGTGCGATCGTTGTCAGTTTCGGCTTGATATACTCGCACATATCTATATTATCATAGCCAATAATGCTGTAGTCTTCAGGGATGCTTTTTCCAGATTCCTCTAATCCGCGATATAATCCAAAAGCTAATTCATCATTTAAAGCAAACACACCAGTTGCAGCAGAATCAAGAAGTTCTGCTGTGATTTGGTAGCCACCTTGTTTTGAGAACTGTGTAGGTAAGAGGATCAGTTGGTCGTGAGAGATTTGGTAAACATCAAGAGCAGATTTAAACCCCTCAATCCGAGCGTGGACATTTTCCGGCGGATTTTCAGGATAGACAAGGGCGATCGTTTGATGACCTAGACTAAGCAAGTGCATGCCCGCTAGGTAACCACCGCGAAAATCGTCTGTTCGTACGGCATCACTAAATCCTTCAGATTTTTTCTGATCCAAAACAATGAAGGGCCGGCCTTGTTTTTTCAAATTTTCGTTGATTGCATCTGTAGAGACAGCAGAAGTCGCGATAATGAATCCATCCACACCTCGACGTGTGAGCTCGGCTAGATATTCGATTTCTTTTTGATGATCAGAATCAGCATTACATAATATCGTGACGAAATTCTGCTTATACAAGATATCCTCAATTCCTCGCATCAGTGTACTGAAGAATGGATTCGTGATATCAGGAACGAGTACACCAATTGTTTTCGTTTCCTTGGTAATCATTTGTCTAGCAAAATAGTCAGGCTGATAGCCTAATTCTTCTTTGGCAGCTAAAACTTTCTGAACAGTTTTCGGACTGAATTTCTCCGTATTTCCATTTAATATCAAGGAGACAGTTGTGATTGAAACGCCGGAAAGTTTAGCGACTTCTTTGATTGTGATCTTTTTTTTCACCATGTTCATACTCCTATCTAAATCCTGTGGTTATTTTCCCATGAAATCAAAAAGAAGTAAATGAAAATCACGTGTGCCAGTACTTATTTGCTTTGTTGGATAGCTTCGATTATTTGTTTCGTTGAGCGTACTCGTGCAGTTTTCGGAAATATCTTTTTTATGAACAATTGATGGGATTCTTTGTCACGATCACTGCAAGCATCTTCAGCAAGTACGACATGATACCCATGTTGGAAGGCATCTAATGCAGTAGCATATACACCGTTTGTTGTCGCTACACCGCTTAAAATGATAGTTTCGATTCCACGCCGGAGAAGTTGAAGATCAAGAGAAGTACCAAAAAAGGCACTTGGCTTGTATTTTGTGATAGTCAACATATTGTTTGTATCTTTCAAGGAATCCTTCAACAACAAGTCAGTGAATTCTGGAGGTACAGAAGCAGTCATTCCACCCATATCAGTTTGTTGACTCAAATAAGGGAAAGTGGAGATGTCTACGTTCACTAAAACTTTCAAGGCAGCGGTACGTTTCAATGTTCTTACTAACAAATCATTGTTTGACAGAATAGATTGTGCAGTGTGTGGAGAGAGTGTACCGTTATTTACGATCCCTTTTTGCATGTCGATCGCGACAAAAGCAGTTTTTGATAAATCAAAAATCATATTTTCCTTTAAATCATTCATGATGTTCCTTCTTTCAAATAACAATGTTTTTTATGTAAGTAAATCATAAATCGTTTATTTGTCAACTAAATAAAGGATTCCTTTCTTTAGTCTAGAGAAATTCAGTGGTAAAATAAATAAGTGTGAGAAAACGCATTCTATGCATAGATATAGCGAGAAATATCGTGAAAATGGAGGAATCAGAGTGAAGTATGTCGAAGTAAAAAATGAATACAAACGATACAAAATGGGAGAAACGACCATTACAGCAAATGACGATATTTCTTTTTCAATTGAAAAAGGCGAATTAGTGATTATACTTGGTCCAAGTGGAGCAGGAAAGTCAACGATTCTTAATATTTTAGGTGGGATGGATACACCTGATGAAGGTCAGATCATTATTGATGACACAGATATTGCGCAATTTTCAGATAAACAGCTTACTGCTTACCGACGAACAGATGTAGGGTTCGTTTTCCAATTCTACAATCTCGTTCCTAATCTAACAGCAAAAGAAAATGTGGAATTGGCAACGGAAGTTTCTCCTGATGCGCTTGATCCTGTAGAGGTATTGAGGCAAGTGGGCCTAGCTCATCGATTGAATAACTTTCCGTCCCAATTATCAGGAGGCGAACAGCAGAGGGTTTCAATTGCTCGTGCACTAGCTAAAAATCCCAAACTTCTTTTATGTGATGAACCGACAGGCGCGCTGGATTTTGAAACGGGCAAGCAAGTATTGAAATTATTGCAAAACGCTAGCAGACAACACGGCAATACCGTTTTGATCATTACACATAATTCTGCTTTAGCGCCCATCGCTGATAGAGTCATTCACATTAATGATGCTAAAGTAAGGTCTGTTGAATTAAATGATCATCCTTCATCCATTGATGAGATTGTATGGTAGGGGGATTTTATGAAAACAAGAACATATCTTAAAGCAGGTTTTCGCGAAATTCGGCAATCTAAAGGACGATTCATTGCAATCATCCTTATTGTCATGCTAGGAACACTTTTATTTGTAGGTGTCAAAACTGCTGGACCTGTCATGCAAAAAACGATGGATCACTATGTTGGTACAGCAGGACTTTCTGATTTGCAAATCGTTTCTACTGGTGGCTTGACACAAAAAGATATTGCTCAAGCAGAAAAGATCCCAGATGCAAAAGTAGAAACAGGAAAACAGATCTATTATTCCAATACTGGCAAAAACGAAGTGATTCAAATATTTTCTTATAACAAAAATAACAAGCAGAACAAGCTACAATTAACTGATGGAAAACTCCCGGAAAAACCAAACCAGCTTGTATTGGATGAAAAAGCGGAAGATGAAGGGTATAAAATCGGTGATATTTATCAGATTGATTCAGATGAATTGAAAGAAAAAGAGTATACCATCACGGGCTTTGTCCGTTCTCCATTGTTCATCAACAATTTGGAGAGAGGATACGCGAACGTCGGAAATGGTAGCGTCGATTATTTTGTCTATTTACCTGAATCCGTTTTTAAAACAGATATTTATTCTGTCTTATATCTTGATTTTACAAACGCAAAGAATTTGAATACGTACAGCAAAGCTTACAAAGATAAAATGGAGCAAAATCAAGAAAAGGCAGAAAAGTATTTACAAGATCGACCCGAAGAACGCTTAGAAGAGCTGAAAAAATCGGCCAACGAAGAATTAGAACCGGCACAGCAAAAAATAGCGGATGGCAAAGCACAAACAACGCAAGCAAGAACACGGTTAGAAGATGCTAAAAAACAGTTAGCGCAACAGTCAGCAACTATCCAGCAGCTTCCTGAAGCGCAACGAACAATCGCTGTTCAAACATTATCTCAACAAGAAGCTCAACTTGCTGAACAAGAAAGGCAATTAGTTGAGAAAGAACGTGAACTGGCCTCTGCAGAGGAAGAATTGAATCGAAATGCAGAAAAAATTGAAAATTTAACTAAACCATCATACCTATACAATGAACGTTCAGAAAATGTCGGTTTTCAAGAATTTGGTGATCTGTCTGATCGTATCGCTGCGATTGCCAATGTTTTTCCTGTTTTCTTTTTCTTTATTGCTGCATTGATCACCTTTACGACAATGACACGTATGGTAGAAGAAAACCGCAGGGAAATCGGGACATTAAAGGCGTTAGGTTATACGAAAGTTGAAATCGCAAAAAAATATGCAATCTATGCAAGTCTAGCCTCAGGGATAGGCATTGTTTTAGGAACGATATTAGGAACGAATCTTTTGCCAAGGATCATTTTTGAGCTGTCTAACGAGCGGTATGATATTGGGAGTGCGCTTATTTTTTATGACTGGCCGCCGATTTTACAAGCAGCTGCCGCATTCTTCATTGCCGCATTTGGCGCTGCAATGATCGTTTTATTCAAAGATTTAAGAGAACGGCCTGCTGCATTGCTTCAACCGAAAGCACCGAAGCCAGGGAAACGCATTTTTCTTGAATACATCACTCCGCTGTGGTCACGCCTTAGCTTTAATCAAAAAATCAGTTACCGAAATCTCTTCCGATATAAGTCAAGAATGCTTATGGCGATTATCGGAATTGCTGGATGTGCCGGGCTGATGGTTGCAGGCGTGGGATTGAAAGATTCTCTAAGTTCTGTCTCAGCCAAACAATTTGGACCGATCATTGACTATCAAGCAATCGTTACATTGGATTCATCCACGGAAGATAGTCGTCAAAAAGCAGCGGATATGCTGCAGAAGCAAGAAAAAGTAAATGAGATCCTAGCTATTCATACTCAAACCGTAGAATTGAGAAAAAAAGGACATGCTTCGCAAAGTCTGACAGTGATCGTACCAAGTAAAACAGCTGATTTGGATCGTTTTATCCATTTAACTGATCTTGAAGAGAACCCACGCTCCTTGCCTAAAACAGGAATCGCTATTACGCAAAAAGCAGCAGAACTATTTGACTTATCTACAGGAGATCATATTTCGCTTTATGATGAAGATCAAAAAGAATGGAAAGTCGAAGTAAAAGAAATCGTGAAAAACTATCTAGGTAGCTTTATTTATATGTCCCCTGAATATTATGCTTCAGTTACTGATCAATCGATGATGGATAATGCATTTTTGCTGCGTACAGATAAGATGACAACAAAAGAAGAAGAAATGCTTTCCGAGAAACTGCTTGCCACAGACGCTGTGACAAATACGTCTTTCATGTCCAAACAAATCGAAACGCAAGAAGAATCAATGGCGAACTTAGACTCGGTTGTCTTAATCTTTGTCGTATTATCAGGACTGCTGGCTTTTATCGTCTTGTATAATCTAACTAATATCAATATTTCCGAGCGTGTACGCGAATTATCTACAATAAAAGTCCTTGGATTTTTTGATAAAGAAGTCACGATGTACATTGTTCGAGAAAATATCATCTTTACTCTTTTAGGAATCATCGGAGGATTTGGTGTAGGATATATATTGACTGACTTCATCTTGCAACAAGCGTCTATGGAGAATGTCATCTTTCCATTAGTGATCACATGGTGGGCTTATGTCTTATCAGCAGGATTAACTATCGTATTCACGGTTATTGTGATGATCGTTACCCATTTCAAATTAAAGCATATCGATATGATTGATGCGTTGAAATCGAATGAATAAAAACAGAGGTTGTGAAAAAGCTGTCCTGCATCAAGTAATAAGAACAGCCAAACAAAAA
>OKPQ01000092.1_pt1 | contig 30493 bp, 28 predicted proteins | sample 1611121 | NCBI WGS metagenome assembly OKPQ01 (sample SAMN04436712, study PRJEB24849) | human gut metagenome | biome: human gut; feature: NICU; material: stool | host: Homo sapiens | place: USA: Saint Louis, MO | collected 2010-08-16 | reverse complement strand
TTTGAGTGTACCATAAATGCCTTTTTATTTTTCTAACTTAATTTTACAATTCGCGTTATAAAAAGCAAAGGGGTGGATGTTATGTATCAGCAAGTAGAAGAATATGTCAAAAAGTTCCAAAAAAAATATCCTAGTTATCAATCAGAAAAATTAGGTTTCTTTTCATTTGAGGATACAGAAAAAATGGCAGACGAGTTGAGCGAACTAGTTGTAAAAAAGATAAAGACTGGTACATCAAGTGGTTACGATCTGTATAAACAAGAGAATGAGCCTTTACCAAAAGTTGGTCAATTAGACGTGGTCCTGAATGGAAAAAATGAACCAGTTTGTATCATCAAAAATATAAATGTGACCATCTTGCCTTTTAGTGAAGTCACGAAAGAGCATGCTTGGAAAGAAGGAGAAGGGGATCGGACATTAGTTTATTGGCGGAAAGTCCATGCTGAGTTTTTTAAACATGCTTATAAAGAAGCGTTGAACATAGAATTTACAGAAGAGAAGCTGGTCGTATACGAAGAATTTGAAGTAATTTTCTTTTAGTAAGAAAGGTCTGCTGAAAGAAATAGCTCATTATTGACTCCTGAATAGAAAAGGGTTACATTTTTATATGAAGCTGTATTTTATATAACATTACTGGAGGAGATATTGTGGATACACTGGAACAAATCAAAGGCGGAGTCGTCGTTTCTTGTCAAGCTTTGGAAAACGAGCCGCTACACAGTTCTTTTATTATGGGGAGAATGGCTTTGGCTGCAAAAGAAGGCGGAGCAGTTGGTATTCGAGCAAATACGACAGAAGATATCAATGAAATCAAGCGAATCGTTGATTTACCGGTAATAGGGATTATCAAAAGAGATTACGATGGGTCAGAAGTGTTTATTACTGCGACAGAAAAAGAAGTGGAAGAACTTTTGGAGACGCAAGCAGAAATCATTGCACTGGATGCAACTTCTCGTAAACGTCCGACAGAAAAAACAACTGCTGAACTTGTCCAAATGATTCACGAACACGGTCGGTTAGCTATGGCAGATATTTCGACTTTTGAGGAAGCGCTTCAAGCGCAAGAAGATGGTTTTGATCTTTTGTCTACGACTTTAGCAGGCTATACAGAATATTCACGAAAGACGCAGACACCTGATTTTGATTTATTGAATCAAATCATAGAACAAGTCGATATCCCAGTAATTATGGAAGGACATACTGACTCTCCTGAACAAGTAGAGAAAGCATATGAATTAGGTGCTTTTTCAGTCGTAGTTGGATCTATTATCACCCGTCCGCAATTGATCACTAAAAGATATGTCGAAGCCGCAAGTAAAGCAAATAACTAAAAAACACGCACGGTACAGATTCTTGACAAAAAAGAAAAATTGATAGATAGTTTAAAGCAGATTCTAAGAAGATGAAAAAAGCATTACTTTTCATTTTGTCTTCAAGATCTGCTTTTTAACGAATTTTATAGAAAGAAGGCGAAACCATGTTTGAACGGAGTCCTTCAGAATTGACAGAACGTGAAAATTACAAGTTGCTGATTGGTTCAGTCATCCCTAGACCAGTAGCAGTAGTAACGACTAAATCAGCAAAAGATATAGTGAATATCGCACCCTTCAGTTACTTCAATATCGTCAGTTCGAATCCACCCATCTTATCCTTGGCGATCCAGAGAAAACAAGATGCAGTAAAAGACACAGCAAAGAATATTCTTGAGACAAGAGAAGCTGTTATCCATATCCTTGATGAGGACAACGTAGAAGAAGTAAATAAAACAGCAGCCAATCTGCCTAATGAGGAAAGCGAACTGTACCTGACTGACTTGACTTTAACTGATTCAGTAATCATTTCAGTACCAGCATTGACAGAAGCAAAAGTTCGTTTTGAAACATCCTTGTATGAACATGTCGAGATACGGAATAAAAATAAAGTAACAGCTGATTTATTTTTGCTAGAAGTACAGAAATATCATTTAAATGAAACAGTCTATGATGATAAGACAGGAAGGATCGATCCAAGAAAATTGAATGCTGTAAGCCGTTTGGCAGGAAATGATTATGCAGCAATAGGAGAAATTTTCACGATTGCACGTCCCGAATAAAAAGGAGCACTAGTTATGTTAAAAATAAGCTATAAACCATCGACAGATTCAAAAGAAATGAAAAAAGAATATGAAACAGTGAATGATTTTCTGCAAGGGCAGTACTTAGAAGTTCCGCCATTGCAAGACCATTTTGTCGTTACTACTGTTACTTTAGATGGTAAGGAAATAGAAATGCCAGATCAAACGATTAGCGGATTGTTTAATTACTTTAACAAATAAATATTTATTCCGAAAAGTGAAAAAACACATAAAAAAACACATAAAACTAAAAATTATCAAAGAATCCTGGTGCAACTGAAAGAATTTGCAACGGGATTCTTTCAACTTATTTGTTATTTTTTTCTAAAAAATATTAAAGATTGTTAAATTTCACTATTTCATTTCAAATTCCATTGCCTAATCATTAGGAAAAGTCTATCATGAAATCGTAAATAGAATATAGTAATAACCTTGTTAGGTGAGGCTCCTATACAAACATAGGCTGTTGCCCAGAAACGTCGAAAGTCGCCAATGGGTAAAACAGAAACTGTCGGATTAAGGCTTTTTCCAATAGCTAAGAATGTTTTCTTTACGTTGTATAGTGCTAAAACTCGGACGATGAGATGATGCTAGGTCAGAATTCTTGTTCGAAAAGGTTTCTGACCTTTTCTTTATATTTTTGTGACTGACTTATTTGATGAGACAAACTCGCTCCTCACCTGACAAGTGGATTGCTGTGTGAGGAGGAGATGCGGTGAAAAAAAGAAAAAAGATCGATTGGTGGATTTTGGGTCCTTATTTGACTTTGTCCATGATCGGTCTTTTAGAAGTATACAGTGCCAGTTCTTATCGTTTATTGCAAGCCGATGAAAATACAAAAAGTCTATTATTGCGTCAACTAATTTTCATATTTTTGAGTTGGAGCGTGATCTTCTTAGCTCGTTCAGTCAAACTACACTATTTACTTCACCCTAAAATAGCAGGATACGGTTTAGCCTTATCGATTTTCTTTTTAGTATTAGTAAGAATAGGGATATTCGGTGTCACTGTCAATGGCGCACAACGTTGGATCTCTCTGTTTGGCATTCAATTCCAGCCTTCTGAACTGGCAAATCTTTTTTTGATTTTTTATTTAAGCTGGTTTTTTCGTGACGGAAATAGTAGCCCAAAAGATCTAAAAAAACCATTCCTGATTACAGTAGGTATAACTTTTCTGATTTTATTCCAGCCAAAGATTGCTGGAGCATTGATGATCCTTTCGATTGCGTGGATCATATTTTGGGCAGCGGCGGTTCCATTTAAAAAAGGGATCTATCTAATCGTTACTTTTTCTGCATTGCTGATTGGAGCAGCAGGCGGGGTATTATATTTAGGAAATAAAGGTTGGCTTCCACAGATGTTTAATCATGCTTATGAAAGGATCGCGACTTTAAGAGATCCTTTTATCGATAGTCATGGTGCGGGCTATCAAATGACCCATTCGTTTTATGCACTATATAATGGTGGCATATTTGGGCGGGGATTAGGAAATAGTATCACAAAAAAAGGGTATCTTCCAGAGACAGAAACAGATTTTATTTTTTCGATTATTACAGAAGAGCTTGGGCTAATCGGTGCATTGTGTGTGCTTTTCTTATTGTTCTCATTATGCATGAGAATCTTTTGTTTAAGCAGTCGCTGTAAAAATCAGCAAGCTGGATTGTTTCTTTTAGGATTCGGAACTTTGCTATTCGTTCAGACGATAATGAACGTGGGAAGTATCGCGGGGCTGATGCCAATGACTGGTGTGCCATTGCCATTTGTTAGCTACGGAGGAACAAGTTATCTGATCCTTTCTTTAGGAATCGGAATCACGTTGAATATTTCTTCAAAGATACAGGCCGAAGAGTTGCCGCTCTATCGAACTGAAAAACAATAAAGAGAAACTGAGAAACTCTCAGTTTGAATTATCATAAAGTACAAACTTTTATTTTTCAAGCGAGAGGTTCTTTTAGAAAGAGGAATTCGCAATGAAAGTATCTCAAAAAATCATATTATCTATTTTGTTACTGCTTACATTAGTAGTTGGCTATTTTTCGATTGAGTTTATCCATGGATTTTCGTCTGCAAAACAGAGTTCAACTGTGAAAAAGGTAGAGCCGAAAAGTGTCCCTACCACACTAAATGTGGCTTTGATTGGTTCAGATGCTCGTTCGAAAGACGAAAACGGTCGCTCGGATTCACTTCTGGTTGCACAATACAACCAGAAAACACAACAAGCAAAACTGATCTCTATCATGAGAGATTCATATGTCGATATTCCAGGTTACGGAATGAATAAGATAAATGTAGCTTACTCTTATGGGGGAGTTGATTTATTAAATCAAACATTAAAGGAAAATTTCAAATTTTAAGCTCCCTATTATGCAAGTATCACATTTCAAGATTTTATCGATTGCGTTAATGAACTGTTTCCTGGTGGAGTCAAGATCGATGCAGAAAAATCTCTAGATTTAGATGGCGTATATATAAACAAAGGAGAGCAAGTGATGGATGGTAATACTTTACTCCAGTATGCTCGATTTCGGGAAGACAAAGAAGGAGACTTCGGGAGGATCAGAAGGCAGCAGCAAGTGATCAAAGCTATCTCTCAGCAGCTGAAAGACGTAACTTCAATATTCAAGCTACCCAAAGCGGTTGGGAAATTACTTGGTAGTATCCAAACGAACCTTCCAGAAAGTGTGCTTCTGGATTGTGGTATGGATTTCCTCAAAAACAATAATAAAAAGATCGATACATTATCCGTACCAGTAGACGGCAGTTGGGACTTCAACGACAATACGCCTTCCGGAAGTGTTCTGGAATTAGATTTGACCAAAAACCGAGAAGCAATCAAAAAATTTCTGAATAATTAAGTAAAGAAAATAAAAGAAGTTAGAAATAACAATCTATGTTATGTTTTGACTTCTTTTATTATGTTAGAATAAACAGTTATAAATAGTGAAAATAAAGGAATGACAAGCAAGAGAAGGAGGAAAAAATGAAAAGAAGTGACAAGCACGGCAAAAATCGAACAGGCGCTTATATTGCCGGCGCAGTGATCTTAATAGCAGCTGCGGGTGGCGGTTATTTTTACTACCAGCACTATCAAGAAACCCAAGCAGTAGAAGCTGGAGAAAAGACAGTTGAGCAATTTGTCCAAGCTTTGAACAAGGGAGATTATAACAAAGCTGCAGAAATGGCATCAAAAAAGGCGGCAAATAAAAGTGCATTATCTGAAAAAGAGATCTTAGAGAAATACCAGAATATATATGGTGCTGCTGATGTCAAAGGACTTCAGATATCGAATCTAAAAGTAGATAAAAAAGACGATTCTACTTACAGTTTTTCATATAAAGCAAAGATGAATACCTCATTAGGTGAATTGAAAGATCTTTCTTATAAAGGAACATTAGACAGAAATGATGGTCAAACCACGATCAACTGGCAACCCAACTTGGTTTTTCCAGAAATGGAAGGAAATGACAAAGTAAGCCTGACCACACAAGAAGCAGCAAGAGGGAATATTATAGATCGAAATGGTGAACCATTAGCAACAACAGGCAAACTAAAACAATTAGGAGTCGTTCCAAGTAAACTTGGAGATGGAGACGAAAAAACAGCCAATATCAAAGCGATTGCTTCCTCCTTCGACTTAACAGAAGATGCTATCAATCAGTCGATTTCACAAAGCTGGGTACAACCCGATTACTTTGTCCCATTGAAAATCATTGATGGAGCAACGCCAGAACTTCCAGCTGGAGCTACCATTCAAGAAGTAGACGGCAGATATTATCCTTTGGGTGAAGCAGCTGCTCAGCTGATTGGTTACGTGGGAGATATCACAGCAGAAGATATTGATAAGAATCCAGAATTAAGCAGTAATGGAAAAATCGGTCGCTCAGGTTTGGAGATGGCTTTTGATAAGGATCTTCGTGGGACAACAGGTGGGAAATTAAGCATTACAGATGCAGACGGTGTAGAGAAAAAAGTTCTGATCGAACATGAAGTTCAAAATGGCAAAGATATCAAATTGACAATCGATGCGAAGGCACAAAAAACAGCTTTTGACGGTCTAGGAGGAAAAGCTGGATCAACTGTTGCGACAACGCCAAAAACCGGTGATCTTCTTGCGCTTGCTAGCTCTCCAAGCTATGATCCAAACAAAATGACAAACGGGATCTCACAAGAAGATTACAAATCTTATGAAGAAAATCCTGAACAGCCATTCATCAGCCGATTTGCGACAGGTTATGCTCCTGGATCTACGTTTAAAATGATTACAGCAGCAATCGGTCTTGACAACGGCACTATCGATCCAAATGAAGTGTTGACGATCAACGGGCTTAAATGGCAAAAAGACAGTTCTTGGGGATCTTATCAAGTAACGCGTGTCAGTGATGTATCACAAGTAGACTTAAAAACTGCTTTGATCTATTCCGATAATATATATATGGCACAAGAAACGTTGAAAATGGGTGAGAAAAAATTTCGTATAGGCTTAGATAAATTCATTTTTGGTGAAGACCTTGATTTGCCAATTAGTATGAATCCAGCACAAATTTCTAATGAAGATAGCTTTAACTCAGATATCTTGCTAGCTGATACTGGATATGGACAGGGCGAACTTCTAATTAATCCTATCCAGCAAGCAGCAATGTATTCTGTTTTTGCCAACAATGGCACACTTGTCTATCCTAAATTGATTGCAGATAAAGAGACAAAAGATAAGAAGAATGTCATCGGCGAAACAGCAGTACAAACGATCGTGCCAGATCTGAGAGAAGTTGTGCAAGATGTAAATGGTACAGCACATTCTCTTTCTGCTTTAGGGATTCCGTTGGCAGCGAAAACTGGTACAGCGGAAATCAAAGAAAAACAGGATGAAAAAGGGAAAGAGAACAGTTTCTTGTTTGCTTTCAATCCTGATAACCAAGGTTATATGATGGTCAGCATGTTGGAAAATAAAGAAGATGATGATTCAGCAACCAAACGAGCACCGGAACTATTGCAATACCTCAACCAAAATTATCAATAAAAAATTGCTTTTTAAGTACAGTAAAAGGACTGTGGCGTTATCGTCACAGTCCTTTTTTCAAATAAACGGTTTTCACGATGTCTCTTTCACAACTTCTTTTTGATTTACTCACACTTCATAAACTTTTTTTGTAAAATATTTTAGAACAAGTGGAGAAATAAGTGTACTTAATAAAATCACGATAACTAAAGGTGAATAGTACTGTGGTTCGATCAATTGACTTTGCTGTCCAATTTGTAAAATGATCAAAGCCATTTCTCCACGAGAGATCATACCAGCACCGACCATCAATGAACTATGTTGAGAAAAACCGGCAATCTGAGCACCAAAATACCCTCCAAGCAATTTGGTCAAAATCGCTACAAGCGTCAATATAGAAATAAAGAGTAGTTGTTCACTAAAGTCAGAAAAATCAACTTCTAATCCTACACTGACAAAAAATACTGGTATAAATACTGCATATCCTAAAGCCTCTACATTGTGGTATACTTCTTCTTTAACCTTTGTCTGACTGACAGCTATCCCTGCAAAAAAAGCACCAATGACAGAGCTAAGCCCAACAAGATCCGCTACGTAAGACATTCCTAAACAAATAACTAGCGATACGATGATAATAGAAGAATTTGCGTACACTTTTTCTGCAAATGAAAGTAGGAAAGGCGCAATCCATTTGACTAATAAGAAAATAAAAACAAAATAAATTAGCTGTTCAATCAAAACAAGCGGTAAAGAAGCATTGCTAGAAGCTTCCCCCGTTAGAAAAGATAGGCTGAAACTTAGAACTAAAACGACTAAAATGTCATCTACCACAGAAGCACCCAAAATTGTTGATCCTTCTTTTGTATTCACTACGTTTAGTTCTTTTAATACTTCTACTGAAATACTGACAGAAGTTGCCGCAAGAATAATCCCAAAGAAAATCGCTTCATTTCCCGAAACTTGGAATGCTTCGCCTGTCAACCAGCCAAAAACAACCGGGAAGATGATCCCAAGCAAAGCAACGAACATACCAGGTCGGAAATATTTTTTCAAAAGAGATAAATCACTTTCCAGACCAGCTAAAAACATTAATAAGATCACACCAATCTCCGAAAAGTCATGGACTAGAATATCAGGTTTGACCCAATTCAATCCAGCTTGGCCTAGCAAAACACCAACAAGTAATTGTCCAATCACTGCTGGGATACCTAATCTCCGCGAGATATGTGAGCCAATCGTTGTTGAAATCAATATCAGGCATAAAATACCAATAAATTCCATTCTCATCATTCCTTTGTATAAAATATAGCCTGAACTTAGCATAACATACATTATTGAAAAAATAGGAAAATATACTCACAAAAAAACCAACAATCCAAAAGATTTTTTTGGATTGTTGGTTTTTTTACGGTCTATTTTAATAACTAAAAATGATTAACGTATAGTCATTTTTCTTATTCTGATGAAATTGATAATCTCCTGGATGCCCATGAAAATCAAAATAAAGCCGAATATTTGGAATAGAAGCATCAAACTTTTGAATGGATTGAACAATAAGACGAATCCGCCAATCAACAACAGAATACTATAAACACTCCAACTTTTAGCTTTTGTATTCATGCTGAAGAACAACTGGAACAAGCTGTTGATGATAACAGCTAATCCAAGAAGAATCGGCAGGATAGAAACGATTGCAGGTGCAAAAGCATAGACGATCAGCGCTAAGATCAGGAAAAAAAGACCACTGAACAGACCGATACTCCAAGAACCTGTTTTTCTTTTAAAACGGTAAGCCTCAAAAAGATTCAACAATCCAAGTAAAACAAGATAGGCAGTGATCAGATAACCGATAAAATGAAAAACTGCCGATGGAGCAATTACGATCGCAATCCCAGAAATAATATAAACAGCAGCTCTTAATAAGGCGTATTTTTGAATATTTTGTTTAATCGTCTCAAACATATAAGAAAACCTCCTTTGACTTATTTTAACGTGAACTAGTCATTTTACCAAATTAAATGTTACAAAATGAGCGAAGGAGAAGAATATCTCTGGAAAAATCAACTTCTGAGGATCTTTTCCATTTTTTTGCCTTTTGCTAGCTCATCGATCATTTTATCTAAATAACGAATTTCTTTCATCAAGTTATCCTCGATGTCTTCTACTCGTACACCACAAACAACACCTGTAATCAAGGAACGTGAAGGATTGGGGACAGGGGCTTCCGCAAAAAATTGTTCGAAAGTCACTTGTTTTTGTAGTTGATATTCTAGTTCTGTTTGGGAATAACCCGTCAGCCAACAAATGATTTCATCTACTTCCTCTTTTATACGATCTTTTCTCTCCGCTTTTGCTACATACATAGGATAAACGCTTGCAAAACTTGTCGTAAAAATACGATTTTGCGCCATAATCAGTCACCTTTCTTTTTTTCAAATTATTTACTACTTATAGTATATAAGAAAAAGAGAAAAAAAAGCGATTATTCAAAAAAACAAAAAGGATTGTGACAAAATTCTTGTCACAATCCTTTTTTCCGAGTAAACGGTGTTGTCCTGTCAACTCCTCGGTTACAAGTCACAATATTCAACAAACATGAGAAACTGTTTATTAAATTGCTCCTTGTGACTCGGAGCGAAACGGCAGGCTTACAACCTCTATCTGTCTTTTGTATAATCTTCATCGCTCAAGTGCGCATCAAATAATCGAAGGCTCCTAAAGCTGCAGTAGCTCCTGAACCCATTGAAACAATGATTTGTTTGTATGGACTATCTGTACAATCACCAGCTGCGAAAACACCGGGGATATTCGTCGCGCCATTTTTCTCAGTCACTATTTCATTTCTTGGGTTCATTTCGATTGTTCCATCTAGCCAATCCGTGTTAGGAAGTAAACCGACTAAAATGAATACACCTGAAACAGCTAGAGTATGCAACTCTTTCGTATGTTGATCGATATAGGAGAGAGATTCGACCTGATTCGACCCGCCGATTTCTTTCGTCGCTGCATTTTTGATAACAGTGACATTCGCAAGAAAAACTAGTGTATCCTGTAAAACTTGATCTGCTTTTAATTCGGGTAAGAATTCTAGAACATAAACATGTTTTGCTAACCCAGCTAGATCAATCGCTGCTTCAACACCAGAATTACCACCACCGATTACAGCAATCTCTTTTCCTTTAAATAAAGGGCCGTCACAGTGTGGGCAATAAGCAATTCCTTTATTTTTAAACTCTTTTTCGCCTGGTACATTGATAGAACGCCAGTGCGCACCTGTCGCGATGATTGCGGTTTTTGCTTTAAGTGATATACCGTTAGCTAAGCCAATATTAATAAAATGTTGCTCTTTATTTAAGGAAACGGCCTGTTGATTCATCATAATGTCGATAGGGTAACTACGCACATGACTTTCTACTTGCTGCATCAATTTTGGACCTTCTGTGTAAGGGGTACCAATCATATTTTCAATCCCGAGTGTTTCAACGATTTGTCCGCCGAAAGAATCAGCGACAAGTCCTGTACGGATTCCTTTACGTGCTGCATAGATAGCTGCACTACTAGCTGCTGGTCCACCGCCAATCACTAATACATCATAAGGTTCTTTTTCAAACAACTCTTCTTCAATCAAAGGGCCAGTGATTTTTTCAACAATTTGTTCGATCGTCATGCGTCCGCTACTAAATTCTTCTCCATTTAAAAACACAGTTGGCACTGCCATGATTTTTTTATCATCGATTTCTTTTTGGAACATCCCGCCTTCAATCATCGTATGAGTAATATTTGGATTTAATACAGCTAATATATTCAATGCCTGTACAACGTCGGGGCAATTATGACAAGTCAAGCTAACATAACTGTCAAAATGCAATGTTTGTGTTATTTTTTTGATTTTAAGACTCAAAGATTCACTGATTTTCGGTGCCCGTCCACTAATTTGTAACATAGCCAGTAAAAAAGAGGAAAATTCATGACCGAGGGGGATACCAGCAAAAACGATTCCATTTTCTTTGCCAACTGGATTGATAGAAAAACTAGGTGTTCGCATCGAATCTCTTTTTTCCCAAGAGATTTTAGGAGACATTTCTGCTATTTCCTTCGTAAATTCAGCTAGTTTTTGACTATTTTCACTAGTATCCAAACTAACAGAAAAAACAATAGGAGATTCAATCAGTGCTAAATATTGTTCGAGATTTTGTTTAGTTTCTTTGTCTAACATATCCACCACCTAAATCTTTCCAACAAGATCAAAACTTGGTTTCAATGTTTCGCCACTTTCTTTCCATTTTGCCGGACAAACTTCACCTGGGTGGGTACGTACATATTGAGCAGCGCGAATCTTATCAATCAGTGCACTAGCGTCACGACCGATTCCATCTGCATTGATTTCCATAGCTTGAACGATTCCGTCTGGATCAATAATAAATGTTCCTCGCTGAGCTAATCATTGCTCTTCATCCAAAACATCAAAAATACGAGAAATCTGATGAGACGGATCACCGATCATCACGTATTCGATTTTACCGATAGCATCTGATGTATCATGCCATGCTTTGTGAGTAAAGTGGGTATCGGTAGAGCAAGAAAAGACTTCAACACCTAAAGATTTCAATGTACTGTATTGTTTTTGTAAGTCTTCTAATTCAGTAGGACAAACAAAAGTAAAATCAGCTGGATAGAAGCAAAGAATACTCCAGTTCCCCATAAGATCTTTTTCACTGACTTCTAAAAATTCTCCTTGATGATAAGCATGTGCATTAAATTCTTCGATTTTTTTCCCAATCAATGACATAGTAAAACCTCCAATAATAATTATTTATTTATAATTATTGTAATTTAGTTGGAGTTGCAAAGTTAATGGATATTTTGTTATTTAATAAAGATTACTCAAAAACGAAGGTTAATTATAAAAATAGAAGAGGTCGCAAGAAAATGCTACTGCTGGAAATACTCGGGATAACGTTGAGTAACAGTTTCCTGTTCTTTCAGCATCATGTGTAAGTGCAATCCCGTTTGAAATCGAGCTTCTTCTGGTTTTTTATCAACTAAAGCCTTGAGTAAATCATAATGTTGTTCCATGATCGTTTCCCATGGAAGCCCCTGAATGGTCACTCGTAACCAGCGGAAACGTTCTAAATGGGTATTATGGTCATCTAACCAGTTCCAAACTTCTTTTCTTCCTGCAATTTCGAAACAAGCTTCATGAAATAAATTATCTGCACGGAAAAAAGCGCGTTCGTCATTTATTTTGACTGCTTTTTCTTGTTCTTCTAAAATCGTTTCTAGCACTATTCGTGTTTGTGTGTCCAATTTGGAACAACATTCAATCATGATTTGTTCTTCCAACTGTTCTCGGACAAAGCGAGCATTTTCTGCAGAAACAAGATTAATTTTTGAAACATACGTACCACTTTGAGGTATCGTATACACGAGTTCTTGCTGACGTAGTTGAATCAATGCTTCGCGAATGGGAGTCCGGCCGATAGCAAGATGTTCCTCCAGTGCCTTTTCAGATATTTTCCTTCCAGGTTCTAAGTCAGCATAGATAATTTGTTTACGAATCGCTTGATAAGCTTGAGATTGCAAGCTGCTTTTCATTTTTATACCTCCAAAATCATTTCTATGAACGTAGTATAACAGAAGAGGTCTGAAAAATAATCTGATATGTCACATTAACTAGGAAATTTGTATAAATAATAAAATTTTGGTTGACATAGCGATTTTTATTGCATAAAATTCACTTGAATACAAAAAACTAATATGTTAGTTTAGGGGGGGAAAAATGATTGATTTAAACAACTGGAGGAACTTTATTCCTGAATTATCTCAAAAAGAAGTAGAAATACCTCATTTTGACCGTGCATCATTAAGAGAAAATAGACAAAAAAATCCTGTCTGGATCCATTTCGGTGGCGGAAATCTTTATCGAGGATTTCATGCAGAAATCGCTCAACGTTTAGCGGATCTAGGCGAATTGTCCACTGGTGTCATTGTTTGTGAAACATTCGATGAAGAAATAATTGAAAGGGCTTACCAAGATTTTGATGATTTGATTCTTGAAGTGGTCATGCCAAGCAGTGGAGAGTTCGTCAAACGTATATTAGCTGCGACAGCTGACAGTCTGTATTGTCATCCAGATTGTTCTGAACACTTTGATAAGATGATTCGACACTTTGAAAATCCTAGTTTACAATTAGTTACTTTTGCTATTACTGAAAAAGGTTATCGATTGAAAGATACAAATAATAAATATATAGGACCGATTGCAGTCGATATAAAAAATGGTCCAAAGAAGCCATCACATACAATGAGTATTCTTGCTGTGCTACTTTATAAACGTTTTTTATCTGGAGCTTGGCCGATTGCACTTGTCTCTACAGATAATTTTTCACAAAACGGTAGTCAATTACGTACTTCTTTGCTAACGATCGCAAAAGAATGGCAAAAGGAAGGTTATGTACAAAATACATTTATCCGATACTTATCGAATGAAGAAATTGTTGCGTTTCCATGGACGATGATTGATCGTATCACCCCGAATCCTTCCTTGTCAGTTAGCAAAATGTTGGCAAAAGAGGGCTTTTCAAATATGTCGATTTTCCAAACCGCAAAAGGAAATAATATTGCTCCATTTGTCAATACAGAGGACATCCATTATTTAATCATGGAAGATCATTTTCCCAATGGACGTCCGAAATTCGAAAAAGCTGGGGTATTCTTGACTGATCGTGCAACGGTAGATAAAGCAGATACGATGAAGGTGACGACTTGCCTTAATCCTTTGCATACGTCTTTAGCTATTATGGGTTGTTTACTGGGGTATAGGAGCATAGCTGAGGAGATGAAAGATCCAGATTTATCGCTGCTAGTTTCTGAAATCGGGTACAATGAAGGCCTCCCAGTTGTGGAGTCTCCAGGTATCATTGATCCAAAGATCTTTCTGGAAGAAGTAATTACTGTGCGCTTTTCTAATCCAAATATTCCTGATATGCCTCAGCGAATCGCCACGGATACCTCTCAAAAGGTGGCGATTCGTTATGGTGAGACGATTAAAAAATATATGGAAATAGAAGTTAAAGACCCGCAGACACTTGTATTCATACCATTGACTCTCGCTGCTTGGCTTCGATACCTTATTGGCATTGATGATCAAGGAAAACCATTCATCCCGAGTCCAGACCCACTATTGACAGACCTTCAACATAAGCTTTCCGATATTCAACTGGGTACGCAAGATACATCACATATTCATGAGAAAATGGCTCCTATTTTGTCAAATAAAGAAATTTTTGGTGTAGATCTTTACCAAGCAGAGCTTGGCAGAAAAATAGAAGAAATGTTCATCAAGATGGTAGCAGGACCAAATGCCGTACGAAAAACATTACAGGATTACTTACAAGAACATGGAGGAAATTTATCATGGAAATGACTTTTAGATGGTACGGATCACAGGAAGAAAAGATTACCTTAGATGAAATCAGACAGATTCCTGCGGTCAAAGGGATTGTAGGCGCATTGATGGATATACCAGTAGGAGAGGTATGGCCTAGGGAGAGGATCAAAGAACTAAAAGAAGAAATTGAGTCTCGTGGGTTAACACTAAAAGTAATTGAAAGCGTCAATGTGCATGATGCCATTAAAATTGGATTACCTTCCCGTGAGCAGTATATCGAAAACTATAAGCAGACAATCCGAAACTTGGCAGAATATGGAATAGAAGTCATCTGCTATAATTTTATGCCTGTATTTGACTGGGTGAAATCTGACCTTGACTACCGCTTAGAAGACGGCTCATCCACGTTAGCTTTTATATCTGATGATATTCCAGATGATCCAAGAGAAATCGTCGCGCGCATCGAACATTCCAGCAATGAATTTGAATTGCCGGGATGGGAACCTGAGCGCTTAGCTCATATCAAATCCTTGCTTGAAGCCTATGCATCAGTAGACGAAGAAAAACTTCGAGAAAATTTTGCCTATTTTCTCCAATCAATCATCCCAACATGTGAAGAGGTAGGGGTCAAAATTGCTGTACATCCAGATGATCCGCCATACTCGATTTTTGGATTAGCTCGAATCGTAAAGAATCGAGAAGATTTAGATTGGTTGTGTCGCATAGTAGACAGCCCTTATAACGGAATCACTCTTTGTACAGGGAGTATTGCAGAAGATCCAGAAAATGATGTATATGGGATTTTAGCAGAATTTTGCCAAAGAGATCGAATCCCATTTGCACATGTTCGAAATATTAAATTTTTAGCTAATCGAGATTTCTATGAGGCACCGCATAAATCCGAATACGGTTCATTAGACATGTACCGCATACTAAAAACAATGTATGACAACGGATTTAACGGATACATCCGTCCTGATCATGGAAGAATGATCTGGAATGAGACAGGAAGACCAGGATACGGCTTATATGATCGAGCATTAGGTGCTGTTTATCTAAATGGATTATGGGAAGCAATCGAAAAAGGAAACAAAAGTAAAGATAATTAGTGAAAAAAACTGTAATTTTATTATGTAAATAAGAAGGATGTTCAAATTCTTGATACATAAATCCGGAGGTTGTTAATAAGCATTCGGATTTATGTATCTTATTTGGTCTAGGAAGTAACTTGATTTTCTTTTTTCGATTGATCCATGAGTGCTTCTTCTTTTAATTCAAAGATATATTCTGAGATCCTCATAATCACTTTTTTCCAGTCTTCTGGTGTGATGATTCCTTTTAAAATATAGATTTTTTTGATATGAGAAGGCAATTGTTTCAAAGGGCAGTCGCTGATAACGATGTTGCAGTTCTCCATAAAATCATTTTGTATTTTGATCGATTCATTTGAAAAAATTTGTTCTATCTTAACGATCAGATCTTTACTGATATAGAAATCACGCGTATAGTTCACACCAATCACAATTCGCGGCTGTTTTTTGTAGCGATCATACAAATGTACTAGGTCTTCAACCATCCATTGCACATTTTCCTTTTCTAAAATAACTGGTAACAAGTGTTGATTTTGTTCTCTGAAATCCATATAAAATTGTTCAATGGCGGTTTGGACTTCTTTCAATACGCTATGTTCTTGATAAAGCATGAAAGTAGGAAGGGGCGTATTTGGTTGATTGAAGTTAAGAAATCCATTATAAAGTTTATTTCGTGCGAATGCCAATGAGTAAAGAATCTTTTCTTTTTCAGGTATAAACAAATCAAATACAGTACAAAAGGACTCCACCATTTCTCTTGAATAAAGAACATGAGGAACGTTTGCTTTTTTTAAAAGTTTGTATTGCTCCAAGCTTGTTTCTTCCGATTCGATTTTCGTGATAGAAAGTCGAGCTAAAATATTCACTAAGATGCGTTGTTCGCGACAAATTGGCAGATTAGGTCGCAAAATATCTACAGAGGGATCAATAAAAAAGTCAATATATTCATACTCTGTGAATTCTTTTTGTACGTCTTTCACAGAAGTTGCAGGAAAATTCTCTTTACATATTTTTAATAGAAAATATAATTTATCTATCATACCGCTATTTAGTCGGTCAAGTACTTCTTTTTTAAAAAAAGTATTCATCATAAAAGCCACTACTTGCGGATCTTCATCATAAAATTCTGTAGCAGTACTTGAAAAGATGTTCCAATAAATATCTAATGCTGCATATTGAATTTGTACCTCTTTTCCAGAAAAAGACTTTCTGCCGTTATTAGAAAAGGAGATAGACAAACCGTACAATGCTAAAAATGCATTAATCTTTTTCATTTTCGTATACAAATAAGAGGCACTATAGTTTGTTTGCTGACTTAAACTGATAATCGAATTTGTCTGACAGCTGAACAAAGAAGTCAAGATCTGATAACTGACTGATTCGTTGCAGTATCTTCCAAATAGACGATAATAGCAGTAAGCCGGATCAATTCCTTCAAAATTCAACTTTAAAAAAGGTTTTTGCTTATCAATATGCAGTTCTGTTAGATTGAGACGCTCAAAGTCTTGTTCTAATTCTTTGATGTATAGTAAAAAATTTGATTCAGACATATGGAAATGATCTGCTAAATATTGTGTAGTAATAAAGAAACGATGTTCAGATAGGAAAAGAAAAATATCTAATTTTGTATTGCTTTTTTTCTTCAAGAGAAACGTTTTAATCGCTTCTTGAGTTTGCATGAAAGAGGCTCCTTTTTACTTAAATTGTTAAAACTTGAAAATATTACTGTTTTTTTCATAAATTTAGACAAAAAACAGTAAACATATAGGTAGAATCTCTACTATCTTATTTCTTGCATACAAAAAAATCAAGGAGTGAGAGAGTTATGAGATATTCAACCATCTTAATATCAACATTTGCAGCCTTAAGCTTATCGCTTACTATAAATCAGACAGTCCACACAGAGGAGATAGAAACAGCCAAATGGACAGAAACCAAGTGGGCCAACGTCAATCGAATTACCTTTCAGGATGAATTTTCATCCTTCAATTCAGGAGTCGCAAAATTAAGAAAAGGACAAACAGCGACCATCAAAGCAAAAATTGACTATTCAGGAGACTTAGCACCTATACTACAATTAGCTGTTACATTTGAGAATGTTGATCCCGCTTTGTCGATTGGCTATGACGAGAACACTTTGACTATCCAACACAAGCAAGCGATATTTACCTTCACCGTTACATTAAATCAGGACTTGTTAAAACCAGCGCTTTTTACTGTCAAGGTATCAGATGGACTACCGAACGATCATCATCATTTAACGCCGTATAGTCAGCGGCAGACAATTGAGCAAGATTCAGCTATCGACTCAGGAGGAGATCTTGTTGAAGAACCAACAGATAAACCAGAAAATGAAAATAAGCCAGAAGTACCGCCTACAGAAAATCCAGACGGAGAACAGAAACCGGAAATAGAACCTGGAGAAGAACCCGATACAGAAACTCAACCAGAGCCAGACAATGAATCAAAACCTGAAATAACCCCTGGAGAAAAACCAGATGTAGACCCAGAAGAAAAACCAGATGTGACTCCAGAACCAGATACGGACGCAAGAGACCAAGGAATACCAGAAAAAATAAACAAAAAAACAATTCAAGAGGATGGAAAAAAAGAGAGTAAAAAATCAAATCTAGCAATTCTAAAAATAAATGAAGAGCAGCTGAATAAAAAATCACGAATATTTGATAGCGCCCAATCAGCTGAAACCTTAAAAAGTAGCAAGGATACAACCTTTGCTAGTCCTGAAACGAAAAATAAACAGCTACCAAAATCCGGAGAGTCACAAAACAAAGTTATACTGTGGAGCGGAATCATTCTATTAAGTATAGCAACAATGCTTTCTGCAAAAAGATTTAAACAAAACAGATCTCTCTAACATTTGAATAATGTCTGTGAACGCATTTTTCAAATAAAAAGAAATATCCAGAAAACGACCCCAAAATACCAGATTGAAATCTGATATTTGGGGTCGTTCATACTTTATCTTTCTTCATATTTATTTTAAGGGATATCTGTTTCTTTTGGAAGATGGTTCGGGATCTTTTTCACTTTCAATACATCTAAAAAGAAGGTAAAGATCGGAATGCCGACAATCAAGCCCCAAACGCCAAAGAACCGTTCGCTAACAAGTAAGACCACAAATGTATAAAAAATCGGCAGTTCTGTTTTGCTGGACATCAACTTCGGATTCAGCACATAAGACTCAATTAGATGGACAATCAAAATCGTAATCAGGATATAAACAACATCTCGGATGCCTCCTTGGGAATAAGCTATGAAAGATAGAGGAATACAAGAAATGATAACACCTGCTACTGGGATCAGACTTAAAATGAAAATCATGATCACTAAACTCAGCAGCTGATGAAAGCCAAATACAGCCAAGGCGATTGTAGTGAGCAACGTGTTTAAAAGAGCAATAACAAATTGAGCTTCTAATACCAAACCAAATGTATTGACAAACTTATCGGCAAAATAGTAAATATCTTGAAAGAACCAAGAAAATTCACTTTTTAAAAACAATCTTGAGAATACAATTGTTTTTTTCTTTTCAATCATAAAAAAGAAACTTAAGATGAATGACATAGCAAACGCCACTGCCATTTTTCCTATATCCTGTAAATAGCCAAGCGCAATCGAAGCGCCATTTTGAAGCTGTTCAAAAAAATCGTTTCGCTCAATATAAGTATGGATATATTGTAAAACAGGATCTGCATCTTTTGGCTGATGCTCGTAAAAATCAATAACGGACTGGATCATGTCAAATGTTTGATGAATAAGCATCGGGATATACTTTGTGAATGCCAGGTAGATAAGGTAAACGATCAGTGTATAAATCATGATAGCTAAAACACCTGTAGGGATTCGGACAAATCGCTGAATGATTTGAACAAGATGAATCATCAAATAAGTAAAGATAAATGTGAGCAAAATGGTTGTAATCATACTTCTAACTAAGAAAAGAACAAAAACGACAAATAATAAAACAGTGAGACGGCGTATTTTTTCATTCGCCAAAAAACGCTGATAAACGGTCAAATCGACAACCTCCAAATAACAAAAAATAAACACGTTATTCATTATATGATGGAATATGAAAATAAGAAAGAGAAAGAGCAAAAAGAAAAACCGCTAAATGACGTTATCTTATGAGTTGGTTTTCCTCATAAAATCGTTCATCTAGCAGTTTCAGCCCTTTTTCTGGTCTTGATGAAAATTATCTAGCATTTTTCGGGTCAGATGTTGCAGTGTATCCAATTCTTCCTGTTCAAGTGGAAGATAAGACTTGATCTTTTGTGGAATACCTTCTGCTTGTTTTTGCAACGCAGCACCTTGAGGAGTCAGCGTAACATTTACGATTCTTTCATCACCCGTTTCACGCTGACGATTAATATAATTTTTTTCTGCTAACTTTTTTAGTAAGGGAGTCAGCGTACCAGAATCCAGACACAAATCATTTCCTAGCTCTTTCACTGAAGTCTTTTTCTTTTCCCATAAAACTAACATCACAAGATACTGGGTATAGGTAAGATTCAGCGGCTTGAGGAGGGGAGTGTAGTGTCTAATGATTTCCTTAGAGGCGGCATATAAAGGAAAACATACTTGATTAACTAAATATAGATCTTCCATTTTTCCACCTCCGCTGTTTTACTATAGTGTATCATAGCGGATTTACACAAAAAAGTCTATTCACTAACTGCTTTCAGAGTAACTTCTATATTTCCAGCTGTAGCTTTTGAATACGGACACACTTTATGCGCTGCCTCTAATAATTCTTGCGTTTCTTCCAGAGAAAGACCTTCGATAGATCCTTCAATCTCTACACCTAAGACAAAGCTCGTTTCACTTTCTGAATAAAGGGAAACTTGTGCACTGACAGTAGAAGCCCCAGAGATATTTTTTTGCTGTTTGATCAATTCTAATGCACTGTTAAAACATGCACTGAAACCAGCTGCAAACAATTGTTCAGGGTTGGTTGCATTTTCGACGCGTTTACCAGGAGCTGCAATATTCAATTCGAATGTACGATCGGGATTATGCACTTCTCCAGAGCGTCCGCCTGTGTTGATCATTTTCGTAGAATACATTTTTTTCATAAAATTACCACCTTTAATTATATTTTATACAATTGAATTTTACACAATATAATTGTGAAAAGCAAAGAAATGGATTGGCATAAGATAAATAAGAGAAAGCACATGAAACAGACGCGCTTTCTCGAATAGCAAACATATACAAAAAATATCAGAGACAAAAACTAATCTCATCATAAACATTACATATATTTCTCAAAAAGTTGTTTTCTTTCTTCAAAACTTACTTCACGATGGACCTGATGAAGCATCCATAAATAACCAAAAGGATCTCTGAACATTGAGTTAGTCACACCAAAGTCCATCATTTCTGTCATTTCTTGAATCTCTACATAGCCATTTCGTAATGCTTTATTATGTGTGTCCTCGATATCAGAGACGATGATATTGAACCAGATCGTATTTGGATGTTCAGCAGTAGGAGCAGTCAAACCAAGAGACGTGTTTTCATCCAGCATATGGAATCTCGTGCCATACAAGGTAAAAATGACTTCATTATTGCCTCTAGGGTAATCTGTTGCCTCAATCAGTTGTATTTCATCAAAGATTGTTTGATACAGTTCTAGTGCTTTCAAACTATCATTTAATACAAAATCGATTTCCGTTCCTTTATGCATAAAGATCTCCTCTCCTTTTCAGTCGAACAGTTACTAGATTCTTCTATTATACCAGTTAAAGAAAACACATTCAAAAAAGCGGATTTACTTACCAACTCATTCGATTGGATGATAAGTAAATCCGCGTCCCATTACTTCTGCTACGCTGCTGACAATGACAAAGGCACTTGGATCGATTTCTTCTATCAATGGTTTCATTCGGGAAAATTCATGATCAGTCACAACGATCAATAAAACCTCTTTTGACTTTCGATTATACCCGCCTTTTGCCTCTAGCAGGGTAAGGCCACGTCCAATCTCAGCACTTAATCGAAGGCGGATGTCTTCCAAATAATGTTCACTCATGACCATAACAGATTTCTTTCGATTGATACCTGTTTCGATATAAGTCATGACAATTGAAGTGATTGCAATAGATAAAATAGCATAAAGAAACTCTTCTATTCCAAAAACAAACAGATTAAGAGAAACAACGAATGCGTCTGTAAAAAATAAGCCAATCGAAGTATTCAAGTGGAAATATTTTTTAAAAATGAGGGGAGGGATCGTCGTACCGCCGCTAGAAGAGTTGTTTTTATATAAAATCGCAACTCCTAAAGCAAAAATCGCACTTCCAAAAATGACAGACAACAACCGATCTGAAGTAATCATTGTTTCTGGAACTATTGCAATGATTAAAGGAAAAACCAAGCTTCCGAAAAGTACTTTAAAAAAGGGTTTTTTACCTAAAAATAGAAGAGCTAGTACCAACATAACGATATTCAACACTAAAATAACTATAGCTCGGTCAAAGCCTAAAGCAGCTTCCAGTAATATTCCTAGACCGCTGACACCTCCAGCAGCAATATGGTGAGGCCCTAAAAACATATTGATAGCGACTCCTAATATGAAGAGGGCAAAAATAATCTTAATGTATGTCCATATAAATTGTCTCGTTTCTTTCATTTATCCACTTCCTTAATTCATTAATAATACTCTTATCTTATTATAACTTACTTTTCACCTTAAGTTAGCTTTAATTAATAAAAAATTAGGATAGTCTAAATTATTATGTTTCATTCTTCTAGAATATACTTCTACGTTAAAAACTGTTAAAAAACTTTTACTTTAGAAAATTGGAGAAATTGATCACTTAAGATAAATTCAGGACACTAAATAGTACAGGAAGTAGACTAAAACTTTTAAAAGTTTTAAGTCTATCTATTTGGCAAGTTTAAAAAATAAAAATTCGGTATCAAAAAACTGTTACCGATAACATTTTTGAAAGCGTTGTCTTTTGCTTCTCTATCACTTATAGTGATGACGTCATATTAAAACACAAGGAGGAAATCAATGGATACAGCTGCAACTTATCATCGACCGGAAAGTGAATATGCATTTCTATATACGAATACAAGATTTCGTATTCGGCTTCGTACTAGGAAAAATGATATCAAAAAAGTATATGTGCTATGTGGAGATCCATATACCATAACAACTGAAAAATGGTATCAAAAACAACGACCAATGAAAAAATGTCTAAGTACCAATGTTCATGATTATTGGGAAATTGAAGTGACGAGCGAAACAAGGCGCTTACAGTATGCGTTCCATGTTGTTGGGGAAGATAACACGGACTGTTTTTACGGTGATCAAGGAATTTTTCCTTATCGAGAAAATGTGATTACTGAACCAAATTTTTATTTTCGAATACCTTATTTTCATCAAATCGATCGATTCACTATTCCAGAATGGGTAAAAGAAACAGTATGGTATCAAATTTTTCCCGAAAGATTTGCAAACGGGGACAAAGCAAATGACCCCGAACACACTTTACCTTGGGGAAGTAAAGATCCAGACCGAGAAGACTTCTTCGGGGGAGATTTGCAAGGTGTGATGGATCATTTGGATTACTTGACGGACCTTGGCATCAATGGCATCTATTTTTGTCCCATATTTAAAGCCACATCCAATCATAAATACGATACGATTGATTATTATGAGGTGGATCCCGCTTTTGGCGACAAAAAACTTTTAAAAAACTTGATTGATGAAGCACATAAAAGAGGGATACGTATCATGTTCGATGCTGTATTCAATCATATGGGTGTCCATTCACCACAGTGGCAAGACGTTCTCAAAAACGGAGAAAAATCGATCTATAAAGACTGGTTCCACATCCGTTTTTTCCCAGTAGATTCTTATCAGATGACTGACTTACCAGAAACTGCTGAAAATATCCCATATGATACTTTTGCTTTTACTCCATTCATGCCGAAACTAAATACAGCAAATCCAGAAGTGCAAAAATATTTGCTGGATATCGCAACTTATTGGATAAAAGAATTCGATATTGATGGATGGCGTCTTGATGTTGCTAATGAAGTCGATCATCATTTTTGGAAAAAATTCAGAGAAGCAGTTACAGAAATCAAACCAGACATCTATATCCTTGGAGAGATTTGGCATTCCTCTCAAGCTTGGCTGCAAGGGGATGAATTCCATGCAGTGATGAATTATGCATTTACAGATTCGATTAAAGATTATTTTGCAAAAAAGAAAATCACAGCTTCACAAATGGTCAGTGGAATGAATCATCAGCAAATGCTTTACAGAGATCAGGTGAACGAAGGAACATTCAACTTATTAGATTCTCATGATACTGCCAGGATCTTGACCCTTTGCCAAGGTAACAAAGAATTGATGAAGTCTGTGATGGCCTTTATGTTTCTTCAAAAAGGGTCTCCTTGTATCTATTACGGGACAGAAATAGGGATGACTGGTGAAGATGACCCGGATTGCCGCAAATGTATGATATGGGAGAAGGAGGAACAAGATCTAGAGCTATTCGGTTTTATAAAAGAACTTGTTTCTCTAAGAAAACAGTTGTCTAAGATTATTTCTGAAGGTTCTACTCAGTGGCTAATAGTAAATGATCGTGAAGATAAGCTCTATTTCACACGGGAACTAGAGGGACAGATCATCTATGTTTACTTTAATCAGTCAAAAGAACCTTGGGTAGTAGAACAGGAAAATGAGGTGATTCTTAGTCAAAATTGTCAGTTGTTAGAAGACGGGAAAGCAGAGATACGACAATACGGATTTTTGATCATGTGTTGAAAACTGTTACCGGTAACAACAAGAAAGCGTTTGCAAATGAAGATTTGTGCCCATTATAATAAGGGTGTAACAGCACGTTGAATACACAGGAGGAAATGAAGATGAAAAAAAGAAGTGTGAAACAGTTGGGTTTAGGGTTAATCTCTTTAGGAATCTTAGGCGGATTAGCGGCTTGTGGCAATGGTAACTCTTCAGCAGAAGGGGAAGCCGATGAAGGAAAAACGTTAACAGTTTCCGTTGATTCTGGATATAAAGATTATATAAACGAAATAAAAAACACTTTCGAAAAAGAAAACGATGTGAAAATCAAGCTAGTAGAAAAGGACATGTTCGATCAGTTGGAATCATTAGCGTTAGATGGGCCTGCTGGAAAGGGACCTGACGTTATGATGGCAGCATATGACCGGATCGGTGCGTTAGGACAGCAAGGACATCTGGCGGAAGTAAAACTGGGAAATGAAGCAGCTTACGATGAAACAGACAAAGCCCAAGTGACTTATGATGGAAAAATCTACGGAGAACCTGCAGTAATCGAGACTCTTGTTTTGTACTATAACAAAGATTTAGTCGATACAGCACCATCAACGTTTAAAGATTTGGAGAATCTATCCAAAGACAGTCGTTTTGCTTTTGAGTCAGAAGCAGGAAAAAATACAGGATTTTTAGCTAAATGGACTGACTTTTATTATTCCTATGGTTTAATTGCAGGTTACGGTGGCTATGTATTTGGTGATGATGGTACAAATCCTTCAGATATCGGTTTGAATAATGCAGGTGCTGTAGAAGGAATCTCTTATGCAACAGATTGGTTCAAAAATGTTTGGCCAAAGGGAATGCAAGACATAAAAAGTGCAGGAGACTTCGCCAGCCAGCAATTCATGTCCAATAAAACTGCAGCAATCATTGACGGTCCATGGCAAGCGCAAACATACAAAGAAAACAATATCAATTATGGTGTAGCCAAAATTCCTACTCTAAATAATGGACAGCCTTATCAACCGTTTGGCGGAGGAAAAGGATGGGTAGTCAGCAATTATGCTAAAAACAAAGACCTCTCTCAAAAATGGCTTGATTATGTAACGAATCAGGAAAATCAAGAAAAATTCTTTGAAATGGTAAATGAAATCCCTGCAAACCAACAAGCTAGGGAAACAGCAAAGGCTAAAAACGATGAATTAACAACAGCTGTGATTGAACAATATGAAACAGCTCAAGCGATGCCAAACATCCCAGAAATGGGCGAAGTTTGGACAGGTGCAGAAAACTTGATGTTCGATGCAGCATCAGGTTCAAAAACACCAAAAGAATCCGCAGATGAAGCAGTAAAAACAATCAGTGAAGCCATAGAACAAAAATACTGATTAAAATGATAACCGTCCATTTTTATAAAAAATGGAACAGGTGCTTCAGATAAAAGTGGCAAGAGCGAGATGGAAAATTATCTTGCTCTTGTTGCCATTATCTTAAAAGCAGTTTGCGGTTTAGCAAGTTTAGAGGGGGCATTCAGATGCAGCAAGATAAAACAAGCAATATCAACGAAAAAAAAATCACGCTTTGTTCACTTATTCCAGGGATGGGGCAGTTTGTAAATGGCCAAGCTTTTAAAGGTATCGTTTTTTTCGCCATATTCGTCCTATTCATTGGTCAGATGCTTCTGGGCGGATTTCATGCATTGGTAGGATTGGTTACTTTGGGAAGTATACCAATGGAAGATCATTCATTATTTATTTTGATTGAAGGCACTTTGCAATTCATCATTACAATCATTTTCTTGATTTTTTACGGTTTGAATCTTTTAGACGCTTATCGAGTAGCGAAGATGCGTCAAGAGGGCAAAAAAATCAATCGGACGATGAAGGAAGTCATACATAATATAGGTGATGAAGGTTTTCCTTATCTATTGACACTTCCCGCTTATCTTCTCATGATTTTTACGATCATTTTCCCAGTCCTAGTTACATTGTTCACTGCATTTACTAATTATGACTTCAATCATATTCCACCAGCCAGTTTGATTGATTGGGTAGGGGCTAAAAACTTTTTTAGTATCTTCTTTTTAAGCTCATATCGTAATACTTTTTTTGCAGTCTTTTCGTGGACCGTGATTTGGACTTTATGTGCAACAACTTTGCAAATCACCCTTGGTATTCTCACAGCGGTTGTTGCTCACCAGAAATTTATTAAATTCAAACGTATTTTCGGTATCATTTTCTTATTACCATGGGCGGTCCCAGCTTTTATTACTATCATGAGTTTTTCGAATATATTCAACGACAGCGTAGGAGCCATCAATACTCAAGTGATTCCTTTCCTAAACCAGCTTCCTTTTGTAGATATCAGTGCAATCTCTTGGAAAACAGATCCCAACTGGACGAAAGTAGCAATTATCTTAGTGCAGGGCTGGTTAGGATTTCCCTATATCTATGTGATGGTTACAGGAATCTTACAATCGATTTCAGAAGACTTATATGAAGCAGCAAAAATCGACGGAGCAAATGCATGGCAGCGCTTTTCAAACATCACGCTTCCTGCTGTCTTCCTAGTGGCAGCACCAACATTTATTACACAGTATACGGGGAATTTCAATAATTTCTCCATGATCTATCTGTTTAACAATGGTGGTCCCGGAAGCGTAGGCGGAGGAGCTGGTTCTACTGATATTCTTATTTCCTGGATCTATAAACTTACGACTGGAACTTCTCCGCAATATTCTATGGCTTCAGCAATCACGTTGATTATCTCCATCATCGTTATCTGTGTGTCATTGCTGGTATTTAAAAAGACAAATGCGTTCAATATGGGGGATTAACAATGAAAAAATTTCATTCGAGTGCTCGATTCCAAAAACGACTTTCTCACTTTTTTACTTACTTTTTTCTTTTAATACTGTCAGTCATTATCATCTATCCGCTTTTGATCACAGCAAGTACTGCCTTCAAGTCAGGAAATATTGCAGCTTTTAGTTTAGATCTTTCAAGTGACTGGACTTTAGGAAACTTTACTCGGCTATTCAGTGAAACACTTTACGGGACTTGGTATAAAAATACGTTAATCATCTCTGTCCTAACGATGATCGTACAAGTAACTGTAGTAACTTTAGCTGGCTATACGTATAGCCGTTATCGTTTTATCGGCCGCAAATCAAGTTTGATGTTCTTTTTAGTGATTCAGATGGTACCGACTATGGCAGCATTGACTGCCTTTTATGTCATGGCTTTCCTATTAGAGGCGCTAGATAAGTACTGGTTCTTGACGATGATCTATATAGGCGGTGGGATTCCAATGAATACTTGGCTGATGAAAGGATACTTTGACACAGTACCAATAGATTTAGATGAATCTGCTAAACTTGATGGGGCAGGGCATTTCAGGATTTTTTTCCAGATTGTATTACCGCTTGTCAAACCGATGCTCGCCGTTCAAGCATTATGGGCTTTTATGGGACCTTTTGGGGATTTCATGTTAGCTAAGTTCCTGCTTCGAACACCTGAAAATCAGACTGTTGCTGTCGGCTTACAAACATTTATTTCTGATGTGACAAACCAAAGAGTCTCTCTTTTTGCTGCTGGGGCAATTTTGATTGCCCTACCGATTTGTCTATTATTCTTCTTTTTACAAAAGAACTTTGTTACCGGCCTGACATCTGGCGGAACAAAAGGATAGGAGCAGAGTATCATGCAAACATTTCCGTTAAACTATTTTTCCGCATTACGTACGCCAACTCAAGTGTTTGCGGGACGCAAACTATTATCATGGCCTAAATTTTTCTTGATATTTGTATTTTTAGTTTCCTTGATGGTCATGCCTGTGACTCTTTTTTATGCCAATCAGATCCAAGCGATTCCATTAGAACAATTTCTATCCGTTCATTCGCTGATCGATGAACAAGGAACCAAAAAATTTTCTGAACTTGAATTATCTGAAACTGGGTTACAATCATCGCAACAAACGATAGCTGTGACCCCTGAAATTTTGGTAGGTGTGTCTTTATCTGAGAAACAACAATCCGATCATGGAACTTTTATTGATTTTGAGAAGGAACAATGGGTGATCCAACAAAAGGATAAATCTGGTATACGCCGCTATACGATGAATTATAGTCCATCTTTCCAACCAGATTCTGTACGTACGCCCGAAGATTTCCAACGATTTTTAGAAAGAGAATTTTATGCCAGTAATCGTCCAACAATCATTTTATCTTATAGTTTAAGTCTTGGTCTTGTCCTATTTGTCATGACGAGTCTAATTTTATTCGGGGCTTCCTTTTTCTTGTGGATGACAAGAAAAAGCCAACTTTCATCCATTCATACATTCAAAGAGAGTGCAAATTTGATGCTGAATGTTATGGGAATAGGTTCCATGGCAGCAGCAGTTGTAGGGTTTATCCACTTTGACTTTATCTTGATGCTAAGTGTCCAAACAACGATAACTGTCTTGCTGCTTTTATGGGTTTTTGTCAAAACAAGATTCAAAGATAAGCGTGTCGAATGACAAGTTTAAGCGATTTATGCGACAATGAATGTGAAAAAAATGAAAAATAAAGTAGTTTTTGAAAAATTTCTGAAAAATTAAACTTCTTAGTTGATTCTTTTCTTTTTTAGTATTAACGTAATAGGGTAGTTTTTTTAAGGAGGAAAATCATGTTAGAGAAAACTTTATACAATCAATTATTTTCACGTTCTTTCTCGCTCCCTGTCGAAGTAAATTATTGGGACGGTACAACGAAACAATACGGAGATACGGACACTCCTCCCCAAATCAAAATCAATATCCATGAAGAAATCCCAATGAAAGAGATTACAAGCAACGCTTCTTTGGCACTAGGAGAAGCCTATATGGATCATCGAATCGAGATCGAGGGAAGTATCCAAGCATTGATCAACGATGCTTATCAGCAAGCAAACAGCTTTTTACGAGGAAAAGATTATCTAAAATGGCTGCCAAAGAAAGAAAAACATACGAAACAAAAAAACAAAGAAGATATCCATGCGCATTATGACTTAGGTAACGACTTTTATAAACTTTGGCTAGATCCAACTTTGACTTATTCTTGTGCCTATTTCAACACACCTGAAGATACGTTGGAACAAGCACAAATCAATAAAGTCCATCATATCTTAGACAAACTCTTTATCAAAGAAGGCGAAACGTTGCTTGATATCGGTTGTGGCTGGGGAACATTGATGTTCACTGCTGCCAAAGAGTATAATGTCAAGGCAACTGGGATCACACTAAGTGAAGAACAATACGATTTGATTACCAAAAGAATAAAAGAAGAACATTTAGAAGATAAATGCCGTGTATTATTAATGGATTACCGCGAACTAAAAGGCGAAACATTTGATCATATCACAAGTGTGGGTATGTTCGAACATGTAGGTTCTGAAAACCTTGAAGGTTATTTCAAAGTTGTAAAAAATCTACTAAAACCAAAAGGAACAGCTTTGATCCATGGAATCAGCCGACAACAAGGTGGTGCGACAAATGCTTGGATCAATAAATATATTTTCCCTGGCGGTTATGTCCCTGGCGTTACTGAATTAGTTGATAACATTACAAAAAACGATTTGCAACTGATTGATTTGGAAAGCTTACGTCGTGACTACCAATTGACATTAGAACATTGGACAAAGAATTTTCATCAAGTCCAAGATCAAGTCACGAAAGAAATGGGAGATTCCTTCTATCGAATGTGGGATCTATACTTACAAGCTTGTGCAGCTTCATTTGAATCAAGTAATATCGATGTGATTCAATATTTGCTTGTTCAACCTGGAAACAATGACATCCCAATGCATCGGGCATAATTGAGGCAAAAGTACTGTTTAAAGACTATTTAAAAAGAAGCTAAGTTTTATGATGCTCCAGAAGTGAACTTTTTTGTCTAACTTCTAGGATTGTCTCTAAAGCTTAGTTTCTTTTTCTTTATATTTTCATAATAAAAGTTTGGTTCTTTAATTTTTAAACATGACAGAAAATTTTTTCTTCGTTATACTTGTAATAGAATACTATTTTATAACAAAGGGGATCGAATCAATGGAGAGTGTAAAATATTTTGTGTAAATGAAAAAATCCATACAAAAAAGGAAGTCGC
>OKPQ01000091.1_pt1 | contig 30707 bp, 29 predicted proteins | sample 1611121 | NCBI WGS metagenome assembly OKPQ01 (sample SAMN04436712, study PRJEB24849) | human gut metagenome | biome: human gut; feature: NICU; material: stool | host: Homo sapiens | place: USA: Saint Louis, MO | collected 2010-08-16 | reverse complement strand
ACAACCCGCTACGGGGGAGACTTACCCGAAATCTGATTTATTCAACAAAGCCCATAAAAAAAGTAGCGCTCTCCCCGAACGGTATTCCAGCAGAGTCATGGTTGTTTGGTGGTACCCAAACCATCAGAAATACGGTGACGGGAAAGGATGAAAAGAACACGTTTTATGATTTTGATTTTAAGGCCAATGAACGTGATGCTACAGCAGATAAGCCAAGATTTGGTATTGGACTCACCAGTGAGTATAAAAAAATGCGCTACAGCGAAGCGCAGATGATTGAAATCTGGGACAGGCTGGTGAATTCCCTGCGTTATAAATGATTGATAAAGGCTGATGCTTAGCCTTGCTCTCTGGGTCTTCGGAGAGCCGGGCAGGCATACTGCAAAGGAACCTTCATCATGCAATGCCTCCGTGAACTTACTGTCTTAACGCTTTTGGCTGCCGGAATACTTTTTATTACCCCGGCTATGGCATCCACGCCAGTGCAGAAGGACAGTCCAGTGATAAATACTTTGTTTGCGCATACCAAACCGCAGTGCATCGGGCGCTATGTGATTGACGTTCCTGAATCGTTTAACAATCAGCTTCACGATATGATTTTTATCGATGATTTTAAAATTGAAAGCAAACCTCTTTACTCGCCCGCATTTAAACAGCGGGTGCAGCTAAGAGAGCAGGCGCTGCGTGAGGCCGTTAATAAACCAGGCAACAGACCTGAAAATGCCCCTTTTTTAAAAGAGGTAATCCCCCTTGCTGATGGCAAAGGGGTTATATTTGACCATAACGAATCAGGAACGCCAGATATATACAGACAGCTGGAAGCCCATGTTTATTCAGGCATGACAGCCTTTGTGATTACTACAGATATTCGTGACTTTTCAGATAAGAAACACAGTGAAAAAAAAGCGAAGTACTTAGCCAGATGTTTTACTGAGGCCGACGCAAATACCAAGCCAGCCAAACTGGCAGCCATGCAGTCTCTGATATCACGGCTTAGCGGCAGAAAAGATGAGGATATTCCCTCGGCCAAAGGCGTGTGTATCCCCAATGGATTTATCAGGGATGATGGCGGGAAGAATATTGAAAAAATTACATTCAGTTATGAAAATGACGACTTTATCTTAGGCGTGTATACAAATAGCAAATATATGGGTTCTACTGACACGCTTTTTAATCGTACTACTGAAATTGAAAAAACACTCAAAATAGCTAATCAGCATACCATTAAAAAATATGCACTATCGCCGGGTGGAGTACCAGCCCAGGCATGGTTATCCGGTGGTCCGCAAAAAATAGAAAATAATATCAATCCTCTCTATGAGTTTGACCTGTATGCCAACGAGGCCGATGCCACACCAGTTAAACCATGGTTAACTATGGGGATAAATAACGTTTTTAAAAAAACGCGCTACAGCGAAGCGCAGATGATTGAAATCTGGGACAGGCTGGTGAATTCCCTGCGTTATAAATGATTGATAAAGGCTGATGCTTAGCCTTGCTCTCTGGGTCTTCGGAGAGCCGGGCAGGCATACTGCAAAGGAACCTTCATCATGCAATGCCTCCGTGAACTTACTGTCTTAACGCTTTTGGCTGCCGGAATACTTTTTATTACCCCGGCTATGGCATCCACGCCAGTGCAGAAGGACAGTCCAGTGATAAATACTTTGTTTGCGCAAACTAAACCGCAGTGTATCGGGCGTTACGTGATTGATGTTCCAGAGTCGTTTAGCAATCAGATTCACGTTATGATTTTTATCGATGATTTTAAAATTGAAAGCAAACCTATCTACGGTCAATTATCAGAATTGCACAGCTGGTGAAAAATACAGGGCTTGCTTACCATGAATAAGATAAAGAAAAAGGCAATTATCGTCGCCGCTTTAATCGTAGCGGGATATGGGCTGTATCAATATTTCCGTCCTTATAATCCTTCGCCACAAACACTGACGTCATCACAGCAGGAAGCCATGAACAAGATAAACGCTGAAATGAAACCCTACTGCGTAGGGCGTTATATGCTCGATCTGCCATCATCCTTTACGGCTTATAATGACTCTGCTCCGTTGGATGAAAATATCTGGGCAGCGGTAATATCCAGACCAGAAGATATGTATAAAACCTATCTGGTGACAAAGAAAATGTATCGTCCTGGTTTTGTACAGTTGCTGGCGAGACGGGAGGGGGAGTTACGTGAAGGCCATACTATCAGAAGTGAGAATATGCCATTTTTGAAAAAAATCTGGCAATTGCAAAATGGTTTGGATGGTGTGATTTTTGAAAGAAATACGAATGAAAGCGCTGCGGATGCAATGCGTGTTCTGGAAGGATATCTTTATACCAACGGCGTGGTTATCAAGCTACAGAAGCAGACAGTCAATGATTCAGCTTCACGTTATGAAAGGCAACGCAATGGAGACCCAATTCAGAACTATGTCGCAAGAGATGTCAGCCAGATGCAGTCACTGATGGCGAGGATTAGCGGCAGAGATAATGACGTTATTCCGACAAAGCCCGGTTCCTGTATCACCCATGCGTTTATTGCCACCGACCCGACGGCAAGAGATCGGGAGGACATTAACATAGGACTGATAAGCAATACTCTCGACAATATACGCGTTGTGGTTTCCAATGATAACTTTACGCGTGAAGAAAACACGGTGCTGGACAGAATGGGAGAAATAAAAAGCAATATTTCCCGTTCACGGGGAGATATAGAAAGAAAAGGGGCCTTTAGTGTGAACGGACTGCAGGCGCAGGAGTTTCTGGCAACAGGCTTGCAGGAGGACAACGATGAGCCACGATATCAATTTGAAATGTATATCAATGAAATGACGGCCAGTTATAAGGCCCCGGGCTTTATGCTGACCCTGGATAATCAACGCATGCCACCAACCTCCTACAGCAAGGAGGAAATTATCGCCTTCTGGGACGAGATCAGCCGCAGCGTACGCGTGCGCCCCGGAGCATTTTAACCGACAGGAAAGGATGGCAGATAAATAACAGGGAGGCTTAACAATGGATAAGTTCAGGCGGAAAGCCATTATTTTTGCTGTTTTGGTCGCGCTGGGGGGCGGAGTATATCAATATTTCCGTCCTTACAACCCTTCGCCACAAACACTGACGTCATCACAGCAGGTCGCCATGAATAAGATAAACGCTGAAATGAAACCTTACTGCGTAGGGCGTTATATGCTCGATCTGCCATCATCCTTTACGGCTTATAATGACTCTGCTCCGTTGGATGAAAATATCTGGGCAGCGGTAATATCCAGACCAGAAGATATGTATAAAACCTATCTGGTGACAAAGAAAATGTATCGTCCTGGTTTTGTGCAATTAATCGCTTTACGTGAAAAGGTGCTACAAAACAGTAAAACCATAGACGCCCAGGATATGCCCTTTTTAAAAAAGTCTGGCCGTTACCGGATGGTATGGATGGTGTAATTTTTGAAAGGAATGAAAACGAAAGCGTTGCAGATGCCATGCGAATCCTGGAAGGATATCTGTATACCAACGGCGTAGTTATTAAATTCCAGAAGCAGACCATTAATGATTCGAGCTCTGTATATAATAAGCAACGAAGGGGGCGACCAGCCAGAAACTACGTCGCAAGAGATGTCAGCCAGATGCAGTCACTGATGGCGAGGATTAGCGGCAGAGATAATGACGTTATTCCGACAAAGCCCGGTTCCTGTATCACCCATGCGTTTATTGCCACCGACCCGACGGCAAGAGATCGGGAGGACATTAACATAGGACTGATAAGCAATACTCTCGACAATATACGCGTTGTGGTTTCCAATGATAACTTTACGCGTGAAGAAAACACGGTGCTGGACAGAATGGGAGAAATAAAAAGTAATATTTCCCGTTCACGGGGAGGAATAGAAAGAAAAGGGGCCTTTAGTGTGAACGGGCTGCAGGCGCAGGAGTTTCTGGCAACAGGCTTGCAGGAGGACAATGATGAACCACGATATCAATTTGAAATGTATATCAATGAAATGACGGCCAGTTATAAGGCTCCAGGTTTTATGCTGACCTTGGATAATCAACGCATGTCACCAACCTCCTACAGCAAGGAGGAAATTATCGCCTTCTGGGACGAGATTAGCCGTAGCGTACGCCTGCGCCCCGGAGCGTTTTAACCGGTCAGAAAGAATGGCGGATAAATAACAATTTTCGCATTGCTGATGGTGTTGTGGAGTGCGCAGCATCGGACAAAATTATCCAGCGGGCGGCGGTGAGGCAGAAGTTTGGCGGGCAGAGTATGAGCCAGGCGGCGCAGAGCTGGGAGAACACTGATTTTGTCATAACGCCTGAATTCAGGCGGTTATCGGATGACTCACCTGCGGCCGGCCTGAAGCTGGGTTTAGCAGGCGGGGATGGCACGGTGCCGGTAGAGTCGCTGAGCGCCATTTGCCGTAACAGCGAAATTAAAAGCATTCTGGCAACCGGCGTTGAGCACCAGGGGGCCTACGACGTCAGTAGCCTGAAGGATATAAAAGACAGGCCAGCCCTGCAGTTTACCCTCAGGGCTATTGTGAAAATGGTTCAGGAGATCCCGATCCCATGAAGGCGATTCGGCAGCTTACAGCGTTATCCCTTATGGCGGGCAGTATATTTTTCATTGCCCAGGCTATGGCATCCACGCCAGTGCAGAAGGACAGTCCAGTGATAAATACTTTGTTTGCGCAAACCAAACCGCAGTGTATCGGGCGCTATGTTATTGATGTTCCAGATTCGTTTAACAATCAGATTCACGATATGATTTTTATCGATGATTTTAAAATTGAAAGCAAACCACTCTATCCACCCGCATTTAAACAACGTGTACAGTTAAGAGAGCAGGCACTGCGCGATGCGATCAATAATCCAGAAAACGATCCGAAAGATGCCCCTTTTATTAAAGAAATCATCACTCTTCCTGAGGGTAAAGGAGTGATTTTTGATAGCAACCGATCTGGCTCGGATGATCTCTATCGAAGACTCGAAGCCCATGTATATGTAAATGGTATTTCTTTTATTATAACAACAGACATTCGTGATTTTTCTGCGCCTAAATATAAAGAAAGAAAAGCTGAGTATCTTAAAACCACAACAGAAGATCAGACAAATACCAAGCCTGCCAAACTGGCAGCCATGCAGTCTCTGATATCACGGCTTAGCGGCAGAAAAGATGAGGATATTCCGTCGGCTAAAGGCGTGTGTATCCCCAATGGATTTATCAGGGATGATGGCGGGAAGCATAAAGAAAGTCTCACGTTCCGCTATGAAAATGATGACTTTGTTTTTGGTGTTGATATGGATAACACAATAAAGGGTTCAGAAGACACGTTGTTTAACCGCAGCGCGCAAATTAATGAAGCGCTTAAGACCTCCAATCAGTACACCATAAAAAAAGTAGCGCTCTCACCGAACGATATTCCAGCAGAGTCATGGCTGTTTGGTGGAACTCAAACTATCAGAAATACGGCAACGGGAAAGGATGAAAAGAACATATTCTATAATTTTATGCTTTATGCTAATGAACGTGATGCCACGCCGGATAAACCGAATCTTAATATTGGGTTTGGTAGTGAATATAAAAAAACGCGCTACAGCGAAGCGCAGATGATTGAAATCTGGGATAGACTAGTAAATTCACTGCGTTATATATGTCTCTGATGAAATTGATCATGTTTTTCACATATTTCCACCCTATTTAAAAAAGGGCAAATAATGAGCGTCGGCTATTTTTTAAGAGTGGGTGATAGCACCACCTGCGGTGGAAAGATCCTTACCGGCGATTCAACGTTTCAATGGTACGGTGTTTCTGCTGCCAGAGAAGGAGATATGGTTAACTGCGGTAAGCACTCCGGAACTTACAAAATATTAGGAGGCGTTGCCGATTCATTCGATGGAGGTCAGACCCTGGCGGGGTCACTTGACAGCTTTAGCTCCTGCCCGTGTCACGCAAAATTTATCTCCGGTATTCCGGATAGTTACGCGAAGGCGGATGCAGGAGGAGTGGAAAAGTCATCTCCGCAGTAAAAGAGGCTAAAATCTGTAATGGATAATTTATGGATTTAAGCGATAAAACAGGGGGGGAAATTGGCGGTGGCGTCGCAGGTGGGTGGTTAGCAGGTTTAGCAGTAGCGCCACTTTGCGGCCCGGGAGCTCCAGTTTGCGCAAGTGCGCTAGTATTATTAGATAGCGCTGCGGGCGGTATAGTAAGTCGGTAGTGGCAGACAGCCTGGATGAGGAAATTGAGGAGTTTACAGCGTGGAAGATAAACTAATATTCTTCGACTTGTGCGGTGCACTATCAGATATCTTTGTCGATAACGAAATCGATTTTAAATATATTTCCTCGGTAGCTAAAGAATTCCCTGTCGATACAGTGGAAGAAATCTTGTTTGAATGGGTTGCCCCTGTTTGTTATACCAACCTCCTTACGCCAGCACCTTCTGTATGGTGCGGGTTTGATAAAAAAACGTTATGGATTGACATTTGTGAGTATCATAATAAAAAAGATTTTATTGCAAAGTACAAACATAAATTACTCGTGCCTATTCTTAAAATAACTTACCGGAAAGAATGGACAGCCCTGAAGCATGAAATGCTAATGCGATAAATAATAAATTATATGTAACTCATTATTTAATTCAATACATTAGCGAGAATCCTGACGCTCAGCTTATTAGGAATATTGCTCGTGGTTTTTTTAACTTCACCTTTGGTTTTTGAATAAAACACACAAATATCGAGTTTCACTATGGCATGGCCTATACCTGATATCCCTGAGAAAAAACCACTACCAGTACCAAGATATTGGCTCTGGATAATAGTGTTGATATTGATGTTAATTGCGGGTGCTATTTCCAGTTTATGGGTCTGGAATAAGGCGACTTACGCTGAAGTTTTCTTCTACGGTGCTCTGCCCGCCTTGTTGATTTGGTTATGCGTATTCGGGGTGCAGCTTAATCGCTACGAGCAGTCTGTCGTAGCCAGCCGAGCCTGGAATTTAGAAACGGAACAAACTAAAGCCGAATGGCGCAGCTGGAGTCGACAGCAGCTTGCCGTGGTTGGCAATGTTTTGTTTTCCCCCGAAGAGAAAGGAATGAAGATGCTATTGGGCGAATTGGAAAAGGTTCCAGCATTTCCTAAAAAGGCTCGGGCATTATTCAACTCCCGGCATAGCTTTCAGGATTTAATGAAAGAAACAGACCGGAAGCTGGAAAGACAGTACCCTGGCTATCGCCATTTTTTACACTCTGTTTATGTTTACCAGACGCCAGATTGGGTTGACGAAAAACGCATTGAGTTGATTTCTCAACAATGGGATCTCATACCCAATTTAATCTACTCCATGAAGACTATAGATTCTTTCTATAATGAAAAGAATGTTGATGGGCTGATATTAATGCTTTGTCTTCAGGACTGGCCTCATCGACGCACAGGGCAGTCAAGTGAGTTTATTTCTGCTCAGCTTATTACGTCATCTGATTATGCTCGTCAGCATTCATTGTCTGTTATCGCTGGCATAACTCGTACGATGCCATTGGAAGCGGGGAAGCTTAACAATGAGTTAGATATGTTATTCGAATATGTTCAGCCCGATAAGCAGAGTCTGGAATACGTTTGGCTGTTGGGAGCAACTGAAAAAACAGCCACAGAAATAATGCAATATGCAACTCTTCATCACTGGCCGCTGCCGGAGAAAAGACCTCTGCATTCTATCGATCTCTCCTTTGGGCCTCCCGGAGAGATGGCCTTGCCACTTTCCCTTGTGATGCTGGCCGAGGCCGCCAATAAAACGGGTAAGGATCAGCTGTTGGTGAATCAAACACCACAGCAAACAGGGACACTTTGCTTGATTGCCAGGGAGCTTTACGCATGACCGAACAAAAAATAATGCCAAATGCACGCTACGGTTCATGGGGATACTTCCTGCTGATTATCGGCCTGGCGGGGATAAGCGCATTTTTAATTTTTATCAATCAGGAGAGTTTGAACAACCTCGGGGTTTCAACCCAAAAAATCTGGACGATCTGGGGAGCCGTGTTCGCTGTCTTGCTCTTTGGGCTGATTGCTTCACCTGTCTGGTGGCGATGGAAGCAGAGAAAAAATCAGGCTGTCTTTAAGCCGCAGGTGTCAGGCGAGAAGCCAGCTCCTTCCTCAGTTGTGGTCAGTGACAGCGGTCCATTATTCTCCAGTCTTAAAAATCATCTTCGAACTCGTTACAGATTTTTCTGGCGCAACAAAGTCCGTCTGCTGCTCGTCACCGGCGACGAAACTGCCATCAATCAGTTAGTAGCCAACCTGCAGGCCAGCCGGTGGCTGGAGGGTAACCGTACGGTCCTGATTTACGGCGGCAGCCTTGCGGCAGATATCGACGCGGAAAAATATGCATCACTTCGCAAATTGCGTCGTGGTCGCCCTCTGGACGGCATCGTGCGCGTGATTGGAGAAGGTCAAAATCTGACACCACAGGCAAGCGACAGCGACCTGCGCTGTCTGGAGAAAATCAGCGAGTTGCTGCGCTATTGCGCCCCGGTTTATATCTGGCAGCTGTGCGACAGTGCCTGGCCGCAGGACGGGCGTAAAACTCAGCCGGTTGGCGTGACATTACCGCTGCGGGCCATGCCGGAAGATGTCACCGGGCAGCTTAACAAATTGCTGCCACAGCTTCGTGAGCAGGGGCTTTCTCAGGTTGCGGATAATCGTGATTACGATTTTATGCTGCGCCTGGCTCAGCTGCTTGAGCAGGGCGGCAGCGAAGGCTGGAAAGCGCGTTTAGCACCGTGGTTGTACAGCGCACAGCAACGTGTTCCGCTGCGCGGCCTGATGTTCAGTCTGGCTTCTGCATTACCAGCGGATGGACAGAGCGTTGAAAGCGCTATTTCGTCAGTACACAAACAGGCTATGACGTTACCAGCCAGCTGGCAGGGTGTGATCGACGACTGCACTCGTGTTTGCGGTCGCCGTGTTGGCATGGCCTGGGAACAGACGCTGGCATGGGTGATGATAGCGGCGGTTGGTATCTGGGGGGCGGGAACGCTGCTCTCCTTTGCCCTGAACTACAGCCAGATTTCTTCCGTAGCGAATAAAGCCCATGATCTTGTCGAGCATCCTTCCGTTTCTGATTATCAGCTTACTGTATTGCACGAACTGCGTAACGATGCCGGTCGTTTGCAAAATCATATCCAGAATGGAACACCCTGGTATCAGCGCTTTGGTCTCGATCATAATCAGCAGCTGCTGAGTGCGATGCTGCCGTGGTACGGCGTGGCGAGCAATCGGCTGATCCGCGATCCGGCTAATACTGCTCTTACGCAAAAGTTGAACGCGCTGGCAAATTCTGCACCGAACAGCGACCTGCGCGCTCAATTGGCGAAACCAGGTTATGACCAACTGAAGGCCTGGCTGATGATGTCTCGTCCGGATAAAGTCGATGGTGCGTTCTATGCGCAAACCCTGAAAACCGTGCAGCCGACTCGGATGGGTATCTCCACCGGACTGTGGCAGAGCCTGTCGCCGGATTTATGGGCCTTCTATATCTCCGAATTACCAAAACAGCCGCAGTGGAAAATCACGCCAGATTCGCAGTTGGTAAGCCAAAGCCGTCAGGTGTTGTTGCAGCAGATTGGCCGCCGCAATGCAGAAAGCACGCTGTATGAAAATATGCTCAAATCCGTGCGGCGTAACTTTGCCGATGTATCGCTGGAAGACATGACCAGCGGCACTGATGCCCGCCGCCTGTTCACCACTGATGAAGTGGTACCGGGCATGTTCACCCGTCAGGCGTGGCAAGGTGGGATTCAGCAGGCTATCGAGAAAGCGGCGAATTCCCGACGCGATGAAATTGACTGGGTATTAAGTGATTCTCATAAGGCCGTCTCCGCTGACTTGTCGCCGGAAGCCCTGAAAGCACGTCTGACGCAACGTTACTTCACCGACTTTGCCGGCAGCTGGCTGAGCTTTCTCAACAGCCTGCACTGGAATCCGGCAAACAACATTGCTGACGTTACCGATCAACTGACGCTGATGAGTGATGTCCGTCAGTCGCCACTGATTGCCCTGATGAATACCCTCGCCTGGCAGGGACAGACCGGCCAGCAAAGCGAAGGCCTTTCGGATTCCATCATCAAATCGGCTAAAGATCTGGTAGGCGGGAAAGACAAACCTGCGATTGATCAGTCTGCGGCAGGGCTGCAGGGGCCGCTGGATGACACCTTTGGACCACTGCTTCAGCTTCTGGGTAAAAACAAAGCCAGTAACGTCATGTCGGCGGACAACTCCCTGAGCCTGCAAACCTATCTGACCCGCATTACCCGCGTGCGTTTACGCCTGCAGCAGGTGGCAAGCGCCTCCGATCCGCAGGAGATGATGCAGACCCTGGCCCACACCGTGTTCCAGGGTAAGAGCGTCGATCTGACCGACACCCAACAATACGGCAGCCTGGTGGCGGCAAGCCTTGGCGAAGAGTGGAGCGGTTTTGGCCGCACGATGTTTGTCCAGCCGCTGACCCAGGCCTGGGAAACGGTTTTACAACCCTCTGCGGCCAGCCTCAATGACCGCTGGAGCCGCTCCGTGGTGGCGAACTGGCGAACGGCTTTTGACGGTCGTTTCCCGTTCTCGGTGAGTAAAAGTGACGCTTCATTACCGATGCTGGCGGAGTTTATCCGTAAGGACAACGGGCGCATCGACCGCTTCCTGACCTCGGAGCTTAACGGCGTACTGCACAAAGAGGGCAGCCAGTGGGTGCCGGATAGCGCGCACAGCCAGGGGCTGACCTTTAACCCGGCCTTCCTGAAAGCGGTTAATCAGCTGAGCCAGCTCTCCGACATTCTGTTTACCGACGGTAGTCAGGGGATAAGCTTCGAGCTGCAGGCCCGCCCGGCAGCGCAGGTGGTGGAAACCCAGCTGACGATTGATGGGCAGCAGCTGCACTACTTCAATCAGATGGCCGACTGGCAGTCCTTCCGCTGGCCGGGAGATTCGTACAAGCCGGGAACTATGCTCACCTGGACCACGGTCAACGCCGGTGCGCGCCTGTTTGGGGATTACAGCGGCACTTGGGGCTTTATTCGCTGGCTGGATCAGGGTAAGCGTCAACAGCTTGACCGCAGCCAGTGGATGATCAGTTTTACCGCCCCGGACGGTCGAACCCTGCAGTGGGTGCTGCGCTCGCAACTTGGAAAAGGCCCGCTGGCGCTGCTTGCCCTACGCGGCTTTACGCTGCCAGATCAGATTTTCAGCGTGGATAGCGCCGCTATGGCCCAGGCGCTGATGGCCAATACGGGAAACAGCGACATGGACGGAATGGAATAATGAGCACTTTGCCGAATCTGGTTGCCGCCTGTCAGGCGGATGAAGCCCTGCTGCGAGAGCAGGCACAATCACACACTGAAAACTGGCAATCCTGGCTTACTCCTGTCAGCGATGCGAATCCGACCGGGGAAGATCCTGGGTATGACGATGATTTCCAGCGTATTCGTGAGGAGGTTAACAAACTCTCCGGCATTGATACCGGACTGATTTGTCAGTTGGCGGAAAAGTTGCTGACCAGCGCGGCTAAAGATATCCGGGTTGCCACTTACTACTGTTGGGCTCGTCTGCATCAGGATGGTGAAGCAGGTTTTGTCGAAGGGCTTGAACTGTTGGTGGGATTACTGCAGCGCTATGGTAGGCAGCTTTACCCGCAGCGTGACCGCAGCCGTAAAGCAGCACTGGAGTGGCTGGCGGGTACCCGTGTCCTGGACAGTCTTTCACTTTACCCGGAAGTCGTGCGTGAAGATGCACAGCGTACCGCTGGGGCGCTGTTGCTCGTCAGTGACGGCCTGGAGACTGAGCCGGAAGCATCACGGCCGGAGCTGAATGCGCTGTACAGTGCACTGGAATCCCGTCTGATGAAGTCTGGGGGCGTGGATGCTGTGGTCCCGCAGAACGTTGGTAACAAGGCCCAGTCGCCAGCTTCATCATATACGACAGAACATGACGCGCCTGTCCTGAACCGTATCACCTCAGGCCAGGATTTGCTGGCCCAGGCCCGTACCCTGACGGGCTACCTGCGTGAACAGCCGGATGGCTGGCTTGCTGCTCACCGGCTGATGAAAAGCCTGCGTCATGACACCCTGAGCGCGATACCGGCACCGGATGCAGAGGGTAAGACTCGCATCGAACCGCCCCGGGCAGATCAGCGTGCCATGCTTAAACGGCTGTACCTGCAGCAAAGCTGGCTTGAAATTCTGGAGCAGGCGGACAGCACCTTCTCGCGTGGCGCTAACCATCTCTGGCTGGATTTGCAGTGGTACACGCATCAGGCCCTGATGAAATTGGGCCGGGATGTGCTGGCCGACATCATCGCCGCCGACCTGAAAGGCCTGCTGCGCCGCCTCACCGGGCTTGAAACCCTGGCCTTCAACGACGGTACACCGTTTGCTGATGAGGTCACGCTGAACTGGATAAACCAGAGCGTGCTGGACGATATGGTCGGCTGGAGGGATGAACCGATTAGTGCTGCCAGTGAGACGGATAACGACATTTTGGCCCTTGAGCCGGAAGCGCTGGAGAAAGCGGACAGCGAAGGGCTTGATACAACGCTTCGCTGGTTGCAGACACGTCCGGGTATGGACTCCATAAAAGACAAATGGCTGCTGCGTCTGCTGATGGCTCGTGTGGCAGAGCAGAAGGGCAAAAATGAACTGGCGTTACATTTGCTGGGTGAACTCGATGGTGCGTCACAGTCCATTACCCTCACGCAGTGGACACCTGCGTTGTTGTTTGAAGTGAAATCCCGTCGCCTAAGACTGCTGCGCATGAAAGCCGCCCGCAGTGAAACCGATAAATCACGCCTTCAGACGGAGATGGAACTTCTTTTGTCCGGTCTGATTGCGCTCGATCCGGCCAGCAGTGCAGTGCTGTGCGGGTAGCTATCCCACTTAAAATAAAGAAAAAAAAACAGGTATTTATGGATGATTTAACCCTACGTTTTTACGACGCTGAAATGCGCTACCTGCTGGAAGCTGGTGAAGAATTTGCCCGTGCTCACCCCGAGCAGGCGGCAATGCTCAATCTCGACAAAGCGGGCGCGCGCGACCCATATGTGGAACGCCTGTTCGAAGGCTTTGCCTTTCTGATGGGCCGGCTGCGTGAAAAGCTTGATGACGACCTGCCTGAACTGACCGAAGGGCTGGTCAGCCTGCTGTGGCCGCATTACCTGCGCACCATTCCGTCAATGTCGGTGGTGGAGTTCACTCCTGACTGGCGTGAGATGAAAGAGCAGATGCGCATCGTCAAAGGCTTTGAGGTGAACTCACGGCCGATCGGTGAGAAGGGCACGCGCTGCCGGTACACCACTACCCAAGAAATCACCCTTCAGCCGCTGTCGCTGGAGCACGCCCGCCTGTCGACTGACCCTGACGGACGTTCGGTCATCAGCCTGCGCTTTAACTGCAGCCATCTCGCCGACTGGAGCCGTGTCGATCTCAGCCAGCTCCCGTTCTATTTCAACGCAGACGCACCGCTGGCCTGCGCTATGCATGAAGCCTTTACCATGAACACGGCGCGCCTCTGGTTGCGGATGCCGGGCGACATGGACAGAAGACCGCTCGACGGGTATTTCAGCGCGCTGGGTTTTGGCGATGACGACGTTCTGTGGCCGAAAGGGAACAGCAGTTTTAGTGGTTATCAACTGCTGCTGGAATATTTCACCTTTCGCGAGAAGTTCATGTTCACCGGCCTGCGCGGGCTGGAGACTGTGGAATTCCCGGCTGAGCTCCCATGGTTTGAAATCGACGTGGTACTGGCTGAGCGCTGGGCGCATGACTTCAGCTTTACCGAAAAGCACCTGCGCCTGAACTGCGTGCCGGTGATTAACCTGTTCCCGCTGGAATCCGACCCGCTGACGCTTAATTCATTGCAGGCCGAATATATGTTGCGTCCAATGCGCGTGCAGGATGGCCATACCGAGATTTACGCCGTGGATTCGGTGATGTCATCAAGCCAGCATACCTACGTGCCGTTTTCGAGCTTCCGCCACAAAGGCGGAATGATGCGCCATGAAGCACCGGAGTATTACTACCACACGCGCGTGCGCCGTGGCCCGTCCGGGCTGCATAACACCTGGCTTATCCTCGGCGGTGAAGCCTTTGATAACCACACGGTACCGGAAGACGAAAGCCTGTCGCTGACGCTCACCGGCACCAACGGCCAGTTGCCCCGACGAGCATTGCAAAGCACGGTGCTCGATACGGTGATGAAAACCACCTCGGCCAGTATCGCCGTGCGTAACCTGTGTGCGCCAACGTTACCCTGTTATCCACCGGCGCAGGACCGTTTCCACTGGCGCGTGCTGAGTCACCTCGGCAGCGGATTCCTGTCGATGATGGATAATGCCGACGTGCTGCGAGGCACCCTGGCGCTGTATGAATGGACCGACAGCGAGATGAACCGCCGCCGGCTGGAAGCCATCATTGACGTGACGCACAGCGAAACTGAGCGCTTCGAACAGGGCTACCTGGTGCGCGGCGTGCAGATTGAGGTGACGCTGGACAGTCACGGCTTTGCCGGACGCGGCGATATCTGCCTGTTCGGCGAGATGCTGAGCCGCTTCCTGGCGCTCTACACCGATATCTATCTGTTTAACCGCCTGATTATCATTCTGCAACCAACCGGAGAGCGCCTGGAATGGGAAGAGAAGCACAACCGCCGTATTCCCGGCTGACTCCGCGGCTGGAGGCCGACCTCAACCGGATTAACTTTTACCGTTTCTGCCAGCTGCTGGAAAAACGGAATCCGGAGCGGCCGCTGATGGGCTCAACCAGCCATCCCGGTGACGATCCGGTGCGGTTTGCGCCGCATCCCGGAATGGGCTTCCCGGCGAGTGAACTGAAGGCCGTTGAATATGACGAGGATGATGACAGCAAGCCGCCGCGGGTACGCACCACCTTTATGGGGATGTACGGTGTTGACTCCCCGCTGCCGACGGCCTATCTCGATGACATCACTCAACGAAGGGAGGGCCATGAGGCGCTGCAGGGCTTCCTCGATATCTTCAGTCACCGCATCCTGACGCAGTTTTACCGCATCTGGCGTAAATACTCTTACCCGGCCACGTTTGAACCCGGCGGCACCGACACTATTTCACAGTCACTGCTTGGCCTTGTGGGGCTGGGCATTCCAGGCACGGCAAATCATATTGCCACACCGGTGTCGCGCTTTCTGGCGCTGCTTGGCGTGCTGAGACAACCGGGCAAAACCCAGGAAGGCATGCAGGCGCTGGTGACTCTTCTGGCCCCGAATACCAGCGTAAAGGTCAGCCCTTATTGTCTGCGACCTGTGGAAATTAGTCAGCCATTAGGTTTTTACGCTAATGATGACTTTCTGCTCGATGGCAACACGCCATTGGGGGATGAAGCCATGGATGCCAACAGCCAGCTGTTGATAGCGCTGTCGACAAACAATGAACAGGAAGTGCAGAGCTGGAAGCCGGATGGGCTGTTGTATCAGGACTTTCTGGTGATGCTGCGAGTGTATTTAGGCTGGCGTTTTAAGGCAAAAATCCGCCTGACGGTCAGTACCCGCCTCCTGACGCCTCCGCCGCTCGGCGACGGGGTATTCTGGTTGGGGATGAACGGCGTGCTGGGCGCTGAGGGAGATGAACTCCCTGAAGATATTCCTGAAAGCTTTACGACGGAGCTGGGCTATTACAGCGGCCTGCAGTCCGCAATACCAAAACAAGGAAACCGACGTGTTACGTACAAGTTTGACTAAACCCGCTCTCTGGCTGCTACCTCTGGTGGCGATCGGCCTGACAGGATGCGGCCTGACGCAAAGCGTCACCGACGGCACTAAATCCGCATTCACCTCCGTCTTTTATAAGAAAATTAAAATACTGCATCTGGATTTTACCGCGCGTGAAGCGCTGAATACCGACGCTCGCGAGAATAATTCGCTGTCAGAATCGGTCGTTGTTCGAATTTATCAGTTGAAGGACCGTAAAACCTTCGACAAGACCGTCTATCAACAACTGCTGAAGGACGGGGATACAGTCCTTAAAGCCGATTTGCTCGCCAGCCGCGATGTGGTGGTAAAACCCGGGGGCGACGCAAGTCTTGATATGCCGATGGAAGCTGATGCTCAGTTCGTGGCGGTGGTGGGGTTGTTCCGTTATCCGGATATGGAGAATAACACCTGGAAATTGGTCATTGAGCGAGAAGAGCTGGATCCGGATAAGCCTCGCATTCTGGAAGCCGGTAATAACCATCTGGTATTACAGCCGGTTAAGGACAAGTGATGTCTCAGGGACACAATACGCCTTCGCTGTATGAAATGCTGACAGGTAACTTCACCGGTGGCCTCGATCTCCATCAGGTCAACGAGCAAAACCAGGTGATTTTGTCGGTACTCGACAATATGCAGCGCATTCTCAACTGCCGTGCCGGGACGCTGGCGCATCTGCCGGACTACGGTCTGCCGGATATGACCAAAATCCTGCAAGGGATGCCAGGGACCGCGCATCAGCTGTTGAAGACCCTCTCCGACGTGCTGCTCAAATATGAGCCACGCCTGAAAAGCATTAACGTCATCCTGCTCGACCAGCACATTCCCGGTGAGCTCCGTTACGCCATTGATACCGAACTGAAAGGTATCGGCCTTGTGCGCTACGGTACCGATTTCATGCCGGAAGGCCGGGTGCTGATTCGCCACCTCAAACAGCAAAACTATCTGGACACCAAAGCCCATATGCAGGGCTCTTTCATCTGACGAAGACAACAGGGACAGCATGTCAGCCAAAGCACGATTTCTAAAAAAACTGCAGGAGCAGCATCCCCGCAGTCGCGCGTTTGACAGCAAAAGCGAAGCCGATATTGCCGAGTTTTGTGAACGAATGGGACAACTTCAGGAAACAATGGAACGCTGGCTTACCGATACGGGGATTTCCGCAGAGGCCGTTTCCGTGTTGCTGGTCGAGTTTTTGATTGGTGGCAGGGCGTTCAACGTGCCGGGGATCCACCTGCGGTATGAAAACCGGATGATGAAGTTCACGCCGGTGTTTTTGTACGGGCAGGGGGTTGTCGGCTGTGTGGAAGTGACGCTCTGCGCGCAGGGGCAGATAACCTCAATGTACCGCCTGTTTATGCGCTCAAGCGACGACGTGAGCTGGACCTGCAGCGTCAGCGGTAATATGGCGGCACCTCGCGTCACCTTTAACGAAGATGCCTTTTTCGACATGATTGGCGCGCTGCTGCCCGATTAATCCCCGCCTTTTTCTTATCCTCAGGGATGAAACCACTATGCACGATGTACAACCCCGCCCGGTGAAAACCGGCAGTGACCCACGTCAGCTTCCCGACTTTATTGCGCTGCGCGAAGAGATGGCCAGGCTGACGCATCCGGCGCGCCCGGATGTGAACTGGCCGCAGGTGGAGACGCTGTGTCTCTCTCTGTTTGAACTGAACGGCGTCGAGTTGCAGACCGGCGCGTGGTACACGCTTGCCCGCAGCCATCTGGCGCGTATAAACGGCCTGAATGAAGGGCTGACGATCCTGAATGCGCTACTGATCCACCAGTGGGCACAGCTTTGGCCGCAGTCGGTACATGCGCGTGTGGAGATCCTTAACGGTCTTTTTCAGCGTCTACAGAAGCTGTTCCGCACTTTTACGCTCGGGCACGGAGATCTACCGGCGCTGATGCAGGCCGAAGGACTGCTGCAGGGCATGAATGACATTCTGACTCGCCAGGAGCTGAAGCATGCCTGTCAGACGGGACCACTGATGCAGCAGATAAATAGCGTACTGACCCGTCTGGAAAACAGTTCAACACCGGACAGCACGCAGACAGCGGTTACGCTTCCGCCACAGGCGCTGGCCGCAGTGCCTGCAGAAGCAGAAGCTCCCCCCGTCAGTCGCCTCGTGTACGTCAATCGCCCTGAACCTGAGGTGAGCGTACAGGTGGTGCGCGAAACACCGCCACCGCCGAAGCGCTGGCCGGTGTTTCTGGCGGGGGCTGGTTCCGCTCTGGTGGTCTGCGCGATTGCATTAGCAGGCTGGCACTATGCGCATCGGGTAGATGAGTCCGCAGGGGCGCTCGTTGCTTCCATTGCTTCGCTGCCTCAGGCGCTGAACAGCAAGCAAATTCAGGCGATACAGCAAGATAAAGTGAGGCCAGACCTGGCAGCCTGGCTGAAAAGTGCGTCGTCGCAGCTCGACAGGCTGGCTGTGCTGCCGCCTGACTGGGCGTATCACTATGGTAACGGGCTGCTGGCACAAGCAAAGGCGCTGTGGCCTCAGAAGCCAGAAGTGGCTGAGCTGCAGCTGAAATGGCAGCAGCGGCAGGCCGAAAGCAAGCTTCCGCCAGACTCCCTCACCGGATGGCATAACGGTATGCAGCAGCTGCAGGCGCTGACTGACAAACTTAACGGCCTCGACGGGCAAAAGGGGAAATACATTACCGTCAGCGAACTGAAATCGGTGGTGTATGAAATGACCAGGAGCTTCAGCCAGACGGTTCCTCTGGAGGAACAGCTGCGCCTGATGCAAAGCCAGCAAGGAGACGCCGCGCTGGCGACGCAGCAGCAAATCCAGCGCCACCTGAATGGAGTGATTCAGGTATATGGTGAACAGGGCAGTAAAGAGGGGTTTTAGTGAACGTCTGGCAACACCAGAATGGTGTCCCCTGCAGGAATCGAACCTGCAACTAGCCCTTAGGAGGGGCTCGTTATATCCATTTAACTAAGGGGACGAAGCGGCGGGAGTATAGCGTTTTTTTCCTTGTTCGTTAAGCATCTATGGGTTGACTGCTTAAACTCTCGCCACTTAAGGGTGTTTTTTCGCCTTGAGCCGCTCCTTTTTGTCGTTGCTCATGTCGTTACGGATCTGCGCGTGGCTGAGCAGCGCAAAAATAAAAGTGCCGCCGCAAATGTTGCCAGCCAGCGTCGGCAGTGCGAAAGGCCAGATGAAGTCTTGCCAGGGCAGCGAGCCGTTGAAGACCAGGTAGAAAATCTCAACGCTGCCGACAACGATATGGGTGGTATCGGCGAGCGCAATCAGCCAGGTCATCATAATGATCACCACGATTTTGGCCGCGCCGGCGGCGGGAAACATCCATACCATGGTCGCCACCAGCCAGCCGGAAATAATCGCATTGGCAAACATTTCAGACGGCGTATTTTCCATGACCTTTAAACTGATCTCCTGGAACGCGCCGCGGGTGGCATCGTCAAAAATCGGCATCATATTAAAGGCCCAGGCCGCAATTGCCGTACCGACCAGGTTACCTATAAGCACCACGCCCCATAGACGTAGCAGGAGGCCAATATTCCCGGGCGTCGGCTTATGCATGATAGGTAATACCGCGGTGACGGTATTCTCGGTAAACAGCTGCTGGCGAGCCATGATGACAATAACAAACCCGAAGGTATAGCCCAGATTCTCCAGTAAATAACCACCGGGAAGTTCGCTCAGGTGAACATGGAAAATCCCTTTCGCCACCATCGAGGCCCCCATCGACAGGCCGGCGGCTACCGCTGACCACAGAAGAGCAAGGGCATCGCGCTCCAGCTCTTTTTCTCCCTCCTGACGGATCTCTTCATGGGTGGCCATCGCACGTGAGGGCAGGCGCTTCTCGTTGACCTCAATCGGTTCGCCATCCTGTTTTTCATCGCTTTCAACCTCCACCTCTTCGCTATGAGGACGTTCGTGAGGTTTGGGATCTGTCGTCATGGCATTTCCTCCTGCATTTTTTCGTTCTCATAAGCGTAGAGATGTTTCACCCGACCGGCCCGGGATAACCTCCTAAATTTTTCCTAATGGCAAGAATAGCAATACGGATATTGCAAAATATGTATAGAATCAGGGCGCAACAATTATGCCAAAGAAGGCTATGCTGAAAGCAGGCACCAGATTGCAATTTGCTTCGGGCGATATCGTAATGGAGGCAGCAGTCCCCGGATAACCCACAGCAATAGCCAAAATTAACAGGGAGACACCTATGAATTTTCGCCTGTCGGCGCTTGCGCTTAGCGCCACATTGCTGGTGGGATGTGCCAGTTCCAGCTCTGGCGATCTGCCGCAGGGGCGTTCAGACCCGCTTGAAGGGTTTAACCGTACGATGTTCGACTTCAACTTTAACGTGGTGGATCCGTACGTGCTGCGTCCGGTTGCCGTCGCCTGGCGTGATTATGTCCCGCAGCCGGCGCGCAACGGGCTGAGTAACTTCACCAGCAACCTTGAAGAACCGGCGGTGATGGCGAACTACTTCCTGCAGGGCGATCCCTATAAAGGTATGGTGCACTTTACCCGCTTCTTCCTTAACACCCTTCTCGGGATGGGCGGTCTGATTGATGTCGCTGGGATGGCCAACCCGAAACTGCAGCGTGTTGAACCGCACCGCTTTGGTAGTACCCTGGGTCATTATGGCGTGGGTTACGGTCCTTATGTACAACTGCCGTTCTATGGCAGCTTTACGCTGCGTGATGAAGGCGGTGACATGGCTGATGGTCTGTATCCGGTGCTTTCCTGGCTGACCTGGCCGATGTCCATCGGTAAGTGGGCGGTTGAAGGGGTTGAGACTCGCGCTCAGCTGCTGGACTCCGATGGCCTGCTGCGCCAGTCTTCCGACCCGTATATCATGGTTCGCGAAGCCTACTTCCAGCGTCATGACTTTATTGCCAACGGCGGTAAATTGACGCCGGTCGAGAACCCTAACGCTCAGGCGATTCAGGGCGATCTGAAAGATATCGACTCGCAGTAAACGCGATTAAATATGACAATAAAAAAGGGTGAACTTGCGTTCACCCTTTTTTTATACTGCCAGACCGATCAGAAACGGTAGTTGAAGTTTGCGCCGTACAGCCAGGCTTTGCCTTCAGAACGGAAGGTGTAAGGACCTTCTTTAATTTCTACGTGCTGACCGTGCATGTATGAAACCCCCACGTCAACCGAAGCATCTTTGTTGAAGGCATAGGTGGTACCCGCGCTCAGCCACAGACGATCCTGATCCGGGATGGAGATAGAACGGGTGCTTGCCGGTACCGGGCTATCATCGAAGGCGATACCGGTACGGAAGGTCCAGTTATCGTCGTAGTAATAGGTGGTACCCAGCGCGATGCGGTAGGCATCTTTAAAGCTCTCATCTTTATAGAACAGCGTTTGGCCATCGGAACCAGTAGCTTTCAGCTCCTGGAACTGGCTCCAGCTGGTATAAGCAAGGCTATAGTGCACGGCCCATTTTGGCGCGACGCGGTTGTAACCTGACAATTCCCACATTTCTGGCAGGTTCAGCGTCAAAGAGCCCGGGATTGTCGAACCGCCGGTTGGGTAAGGGAAGCCCGGGACAGCCGTATTCATATTGCTACGATAATCACCGTCGAAATCGATTTTAACTTCAGACCGGTAGGTTAGGCCGTAGCGGTTGTTTTTGTCCACTTCATACAGAATACCCGCGTTCCAGCCAAATCCCCACTTATCACCTTTCAAGCGAGCAATCTGTTGATCCGCTGGAATCGCTGCGAGCTGCTGCGCTTTGGCAATCGCAGCTGGCCGCGCAGCAGCTGGTAAATTAGGCACCTGCTGCATAATCTGGCCCGCAGCGAGCATACCGGCATCGCCAGCATAACGTTCAATTTTCGCCTTGGCGTAGACCGCATCAAAGCCAAGACCAAAACTCCAGTGGTCGTTAAGGCGATAAGCACCGCTCAGGTTCAGGTTGACAGTTGTCAAATCTGTTTGGCCGCCCATGGTCCCGGCAGCATAATCGTCGGCGTACTCGGTAGCCAGACCGTAGTTAGAAGTAATTGAAGCCCCCCAGCCAAACCGATCGTTAATCGGGGCAACGTAATGTAAATTCGGCACCCATGCGGTTGGCGCAATATTATCGGCATTCAGACTTTTGCCAGATGGCGACTTGCCAGAAATATTCACATCGGGATCAATAAATATCGCGCCAGCAGACATCGTTGGGCGATCGAACATCATGATCAATGCTGGGTTACGGCTGGCATTGCCCGCGTCGTCAGCAATTGCACCTTCACCGGAATAGGCGCGGCCCAGACCTGATGAAGAGAATTCATTTAACTGAAAGCCTGCTGACCAGGCCTGTGTTGAAACAAGTGCTACAGCCACTGCGAGGGCAGATTGGGTAAAGCGGGTTTTCTGGCTCATGCCCATAACCTCATTGAGTTATTTTTATTTAAACTATGTTACATGCCGTAACAGAAGCGCGAAGTGTAGGGTCTGCTTTACGACAGAGAAATCAGACCAGTGCGCTGAGTATAGGTCTGACCAGATGAGATGTTGCAAGTTTGTTTATGAGATTTTTCAGTTGTGATACGAAAAAAGCGATCCAGTTAGCAAAATTGGCCTCGTTCGTATTATCTAAACAGGGCATTTTTTGTTTTGGATCATTTTTAAGTGTGATTTCGGTCACTTAGGACTTTTGTCGCCATTAACGACTGGAGGCCGGGAGGCGCCGCGCGTAAAATAACCTCATCAATTGTCTGGCACCTTGAGTGCATATACAGAGGAAATCTACGATGAGTAAATGTAGTGCTGATGAAACCCCGGTTTGCTGCTGTATGGATGTTGGCACCATTATGGACAACACCGATTGCACCGCCTCTTACAGCCGGGTTTTTGCCAATCGCGCCGAAGCGGAACAAACTCTCGCCGCGTTGACTGAGAGAGCACGTGGCGTGGAATCTGAACCGTGCAAAATTACCCCGACCTTTACCGACGTTGAAGGCGGTGTGCAGCTGGATATCGATTTTGTCTTCTGCTGTGAAGCCGAAACGCTGATTTTCCAGCTCGCTCTGCGTTAATTTCTCCTCAACGCCCCTCTCGTCAGGGGCGTTATCTCCTCCCTTCTATGTGTTTTGGCTCCCACTTTTTCTCTTCGCCGATTGGCTTAATGTAAAAAATTAGTTAAAACTGTTATCAGGTCAGACCACTTGGTTTTATCGGTTAACAGGGGAAAGTCATGAGTCAGGCATTACCGCTTGTCACCCGTCAAGGCGATCGCATTGCCATTGTCAGCGGTTTACGTACGCCGTTTGCCCGTCAGGCCACGGTATTTCACGGTGTTCCCGCCGTTGATTTGGGAAAAATGGTTATCAGCGAAATGCTGGCTCGTAGCGATATTCCCCCGGAAATGATTGAGCAGCTGGTATTTGGCCAGGTGGTGCAGATGCCAGAAGCGCCAAATATTGCGCGCGAAATTGTGCTTGGCACCGGCATGAGCGTACACACCGATGCCTACAGCGTAAGTCGCGCCTGCGCCACCAGTTTTCAGGCCGTCGCCAACGTCGCGGAGAGCCTGATGGTGGGAACGATCCGCGCAGGTATTGCCGGCGGGGCAGACTCTTCATCCGTTCTGCCGATCGGCGTCAGTAAAAAGCTGGCCCGTACGCTGGTGGATGCCAATAAAGCGCGCACTCTCGGACAGCGCCTGAAGCTCTTCTCCCGTTTACGCCTTCGCGATCTTTTACCGGTCCCGCCTGCGGTTGCCGAGTATTCGACCGGGCTGCGGATGGGGGATACCGCTGAGCAAATGGCAAAAACATGGGGTATTACCCGTGAACAGCAGGACGCGCTGGCACACCGCTCGCACCAGCTAGCGGCGAAAGCCTGGGAAGAGGGGAAGCTGGCTTCTGAAGTGATGACTGCGTATGCGCCGCCGTTTCGTGAACCGCTGGAAAACGACAACAATATTCGTAAAAATTCAACCCTGGCTGATTACCAAAAGTTACGTCCGGCTTTTGACCGCAAGCATGGCACGGTCACTGCGGCAAACAGTACGCCGCTAACCGACGGTGCCGCGGCGGTGATCATGATGACCGAGTCTCAGGCCAAAGCGCTGGGCTTAACCCCGCTTGGCTACCTGCGCAGCTACGCCTTTACCGCCATCGATGTCCGCCAGGATATGCTGTTAGGGCCGGCGTGGTCAACGCCGCTGGCGCTCGAAAGGGCGGGGCTGACCCTGGCTGACTTAACGCTTATCGACATGCATGAGGCCTTTGCCGCGCAGACGCTGGCGAATCTTCAGTGCCTGGCCAGCGACCGCTTTGCTCGCGACGTGCTCGGGCGCTCGCAGGCGACCGGGGAAGTCGACGAAAGTAAATTCAATGTCCTCGGTGGTTCAATTGCCTACGGGCATCCTTTTGCAGCCACCGGCGCGAGGATGATTACCCAGACGCTGCATGAACTGCGGCGCAGGGGGGGCGGATTTGGCCTGGTGACCGCCTGTGCGGCGGGTGGTCTCGGCGCGGCGATGATTCTGGAGGCGGAATAATGGACATGGCATCGGCATTTACCCTCGATATTCGTCCGGACAACGTTGCCGTCATCACGATCGATTCGCCCGGTGAAAAGATGAATACCCTGAAGGCCGAATTTGGCCAGCAGGTGCGGGCGATCGTTCGCCAGATTCGTGATAATAAAACCCTCCGCGGCGTGGTGCTGATTTCCGCAAAACCGGACAATTTTATCGCCGGCGCGGATATCAATATGATTGCCCGCTGCGCCACCGCTCAGGAAGCGGAAGCGCTCGCCCGCCAGGGGCAACAAATTATGGCGGAGATCCATGGCCTGGCGATTCCGGTCATTGCCGCTATCCACGGCGCCTGCCTGGGCGGCGGCCTTGAGCTGGCGTTGGCCTGCCATGGACGGGTATGCAGCGATGACGAGAAAACGCGTCTGGGTCTGCCTGAGGTCCAGCTGGGGCTGCTGCCGGGATCCGGCGGTACTCAGAGATTACCCCGACTGATCGGTGTCAGCGGCGCCCTGGAGATGATTTTGACCGGCAAGCAGCTTCGCGCGCGCCAGGCGTTAAAAGCGGGCCTGGTGGATGAGGTGGTTCCGCAATCAATTCTGCTGCAGACGGCGGTCGAACTGGCGCTGAAAGGGCGGCCGGCGAGCCGCAGTATGCCGATCCGTGAGCGGGTGCTGGCCGGACCGCTGGGCCGTAATCTGCTGTTTCGGCTGGTGGGGAAAAAGACCCGACAGAAAACCCAGGGCAACTATCCTGCCGCCGAGCGCATTCTGCAGGTGATTGAAAATGGATTAGCTCACGGCTGTAGCAGCGGCTATGCCGAGGAAGCACGTGCCTTTGGTGAGCTGGCGATGACCTCGCAATCTCAGGCGTTGCGATCGATATTCTTTGCCAGCACGGATTTGAAAAAAGATCGTGGTGCCGATGCGCAGGCCGGGCCACTGAATCGCATCGGCATTCTCGGTGGCGGTCTGATGGGCGGCGGAATTGCGTATGTTACCGCCTGCAAAGGCGGGCTTCCGGTGCGTATCAAAGATATTCAGGCTCGGGGGATTAACCATGCGCTGAAATACAGCTGGGATCTGCTGGACAAGCAGGTGCGCCGCCGCTATCTGCGCGCCAGTGAACGGGATCGTCAGCTGACGTTGATTTCCGGCACCACGGATTATCAGGGATTTGCCCATCGCGATGTGGTGATCGAGGCCGTCTTCGAGGATTTAGCTCTTAAACAGCGGATGGTGGCCGAGATCGAAGCACACTGTAGCCCGCAGACGATCTTTGCCTCCAATACCTCTTCGCTCCCTATCGGCGACATTGCGGCGCAGGCCAGTCGACCGGGGCAGGTGATTGGCCTGCACTTCTTCAGTCCGGTCGAGAAAATGCCGCTGGTTGAAGTGATCCCCCATCAGCATACCGATCCGCAGACGATTGCGACGGTAGTCAAGCTGGCCAAAATGCAGGGGAAAACGCCGATCGTCGTGGCGGATAAAGCGGGTTTCTACGTCAACCGTATTCTGGCGCCTTACATCAACGAAGCGATGCGCTTACTCGTGGAAGGTGAGCCCCTTGATCATATCGATAAATCATTGGTGAAATTCGGTTTTCCTGTTGGGCCGATTCAACTGCTGGATGAAGTCGGAATTGATACCGGGACCAAAATTCTGCCGGTACTGGAAGCCGCGTGGGGAGAGCGTTTTAGCCCGCCTGCAAACATCATTGATGCGATCTTGAATGACGATCGCAAAGGTAGAAAAAATAGCCGCGGTTTCTATCTTTATGAGACAAAAGGGCGTACAAGCAAAAAACGACCCGATGCTGCGGTCTATTCGCTGCTGGGCGTTTCTGCCCCGCAGGCGCGCTTATCCGGCCAGCAGATAGCTGAGCGTTGCGTCATGATGATGCTTAACGAAGCCGCACGCTGCTTCGATGAGCAGGTCATCCGCGGCGCCCGCGATGGCGACATTGGCGCGGTGTTCGGTATTGGCTTCCCGCCGTTTCTTGGCGGCCCGTTCCGTTATATGGATCAACTCGGGGCGGGTGAAGTTGTTGCCATCTTGCAACGTCTGGCCGCTCAGTACGGCCCACGGTTTACCCCATGCGAGAATTTATTGCGCATGGCCGGGCAGGGGGCAACCTTTTGGCCCACTGCTGAACGGACGACCTAAGTTCTGGTCAAAGAAGATAAATCCGGCGATGAATGACGTGGTCTGTTGGCTGTTTTGTAAACAATCATTGACTATACTTACGCCATTGAGGTAAAAAACAGCGTTTCATTCGTTGGATGAATCAGGCACAATGCCCGGCCACCGGGTCGACTGCGTGCTATCCACGCAGGTAAGACTGCGGTGCTTCTGGTTAACAAAAGCGGTGCAATATGCAAGTTTTTATCATGCGTCACGGCGACGCTGCCCTCGATGCAGCCAGTGACTCGGTTCGTCCCTTAACCGTTTGTGGTTGTGATGAGTCCCGTCAGATGGCAACCTGGCTGAAAGGTCAAAAAGTGGATATTGAACGGGTTCTTGTCAGTCCTTACCTGCGTGCTGAACAGACGCTGGATGTGGTAAGAGAGTGCATGGACCTGCCTGAAAATGTCGACGTGATGCCGGAGCTCACGCCGTGTGGCGATGTTGGCATGGTCAGTGCCTGGCTTCAGACGCTGAACAATGAAGGTGTTTCAACGGTGCTGGTTGTTTCGCACCTGCCGCTGGTGGGGTACCTCGTCTCAGAGCTGTGCCCGGGAGAAACTCCCCCGATGTTCACCACTTCGGCTATTGCCTGTGTCACCCTTGATGCAGATGGCAAGGGCGAGTTCAACTGGCAGATGAGCCCCTGCAACCTGAAGATGGCGAAGGCTATCTGACTCCCCCCGGAGCGTCCGTATTACGGAAGCTCCGGCGGCTGCCACTCTTCAACTTCAATCAGCACCAGCAGTGCGGCGTCTCCGCCGTACTCTTTTGGCGCCTGATGAAAAGCCATGATGTGCGGATGTTGCGCAAGCCAGAGCGGCGTTTGCTGCTTGAGGATGTGTTTCCCGTGCCCGTGCATCACGCAGGCGCAAAAGACATGTTCGCGACGGCAGGCGGCGATCAGCGCCCCCAGCTCCTGCTTCGCCTGCTGCTGGGTCAACCCGTGCAGATCGAGAAACAGCTCCGGCGAATAATCCCCGCGGCGCAGTTTTTTCAGTTCAAAGTGGCTCACGTCCGGGCGAACATATTTGACCGCTCCTTCGGTATTCAGCAGCGGCTGAAACTCATCGGAAAAATAGTGGCTGTTATCGGCCTGCTCCTGAAGTAAGCGCTTTGGCGGTACTTCGGTGATTTTCTTGCGCAGCGGGCGGTGCACGATGGTGTCCTGCTTAATCTGACGCGTGCCGGTCATTAACTGGCGGAACAACGCCTGATCCTCGTCGCTTAGCGATGTTTTCTTTTTCATTGCCCACTCTCATCATTTCTTTTCGCTAGTTTACCCGACTCGGCCTCTGTTCAGGCAAGCAAAACGTATTTTTCCCCGTCCGCCTGACGTAAGAATGCTGATTTATCGCCGTCTTCGTGGCAAACTAGCCGCCGAATTTACAGTAGAGCGTGTCCTGGAGGATGGCGTGGATAAAATTTTTGTTGATGAAGCGGTCAATGAGCTGCATACCATTCAGGACATGCTGCGTTGGGCGGTCAGTCGTTTCAGCGCGGCGAATATCTGGTACGGACATGGCACGGACAACCCGTGGGATGAGGCGCTGCAGCTGGTATTGCCCTCGCTCTACCTGCCGCTGGATATTCCGGAGGATATGCACTCTGCGCGTCTGACTTCCAGCGAAAAACACCGCATTGTTGAGCGCGTGATTCGCCGGATCAACGAACGTATTCCGGTTGCCTATTTGACCAATAAAGCCTGGTTCTGCGGCCATGAATTTTTCGTGGACGAACGTGTGCTGGTGCCGCGTTCCCCGATCGGCGAGCTTATCAATAATCACTTCGCCGGCCTGATTGACCATCAACCGCAGCACATTCTGGATATGTGCACCGGCAGCGGCTGCATTGCGATCGCCTGCGCTTACTCTTTCCCGGAAGCGGAAGTGGACGCGGTGGATATCTCCGTTGATGCGCTGGCCGTTGCCGAGCAGAACGTTGAAGCGCACGGCCTGATCCATCAGGTGACGCCGATTCGTTCCGACCTGTTCCGCGACCTGCCGAAAGTGCAGTACGACCTGATCGTCACCAACCCGCCGTACGTTGATGAAGAAGATATGTCCGATCTGCCGGGCGAATATCGTCATGAGCCGGTGCTGGGTCTGGCTTCCGGCAGCGATGGTCTGAAGCTGACGCGTCGCATCCTCGGTAATGCGCCGGATTATCTCAGCGACGACGGTATTCTGATTTGTGAAGTCGGTAACAGCATGGTACATCTGATTGAGCAGTATCCGGACGTGCCGTTTACCTGGCTTGAGTTTGAAAATGGCGGGGATGGCGTCTTCATGCTGACCAAACCGCAGCTGATCGCCGCCCGCGCGCATTTCGGCATTTATAAAGACTAAAAAACAACACGCAAACATGACGGAGCCGTGATGGCAGGAAACACAATTGGACAACTCTTTCGCGTCACAACCTTCGGCGAATCGCACGGTCTGGCGCTGGGCTGCATTGTTGACGGAGTGCCGCCGGGCATTCCGCTGACTGAAGCCGATCTGCAGCACGATCTGGATCGTCGTCGTCCGGGGACCTCACGCTACACCACGCAGCGTCGTGAACCGGATCAGGTGAAGATCCTCTCCGGCGTATTCGAAGGCGTGACGACCGGGACCAGCATTGGTCTGCTGATTGAGAATACCGATCAGCGTTCTCAGGACTATGGCGCGATTAAAGACGTTTTCCGTCCAGGGCATGCTGACTATACCTACGAGCAGAAATACGGCCTGCGCGATTATCGCGGCGGCGGACGTTCCTCAGCGCGTGAAACCGCGATGCGGGTGGCGGCCGGGGCGATTGCCAAGAAATACCTCGCGGAAAAATTCGGCATTGTGATTCGCGGCTGTTTGACCCAGATGGGCGATATTCCTCTGGCGATCACAGACTGGGAACAGGTTGAACAAAACCCGTTCTTCTGCCCGGACCCGGATAAAATTGAAGCGCTTGATGAACTGATGCGCGGTCTGAAGAAAGAGGGCGACTCCATCGGAGCAAAAGTGACCGTGGTCGCTGATGGCGTGCCACCGGGACTCGGTGAGCCGGTATTCGACCGTCTGGATGCCGACATTGCCCATGCGCTGATGAGCATCAATGCGGTGAAGGGCGTGGAAATTGGCGATGGTTTTGAGGTGGTGAAACTGCGCGGTAGCCAAAATCGCGATGAAATCACTAAAAATGGTTTCCAGAGCAACCATGCGGGCGGCATTCTTGGCGGTATCAGCAGCGGTCAGCAGATCGTCGCGAATATCGCGCTGAAGCCGACCTCCAGCATCACCGTACCGGGTCATACGATTAACCGTCACGGTGAAGAAGTCGAGATGATCACCAAAGGGCGCCACGATCCTTGCGTGGGCATCCGTGCGGTGCCGATCGCGGAAGCAATGCTGGCGATCGTGCTAATGGATCACTTTATGCGTCAACGCGCGCAAAATGGCGACGTGACGACATCAATTCCACGCTGGTAATCGATGAAAAAAACCGTTATCGCTCTGCTGGCGCTGGTCGCCAGCTCTGCCTGCCTTGCGGCGACGCCGTGGCAAAAAATCACCCAGCCGATTAGCGGCAGCGCGCAGTCAATTGGCGCATTTGCCAACGGCTGTATCGTCGGCGCGCAGGCGCTGCCGCTGAGCGCGACCAGTTATCAGGTCATGCGCACCGACCAGCGCCGCTACTTCGGCCATCCGGACCTGATCCAGTTTATTCAGCGTCTGGGCAATCAGGTGCAGAGTCAGGGAATGGGGACGCTGCTGATTGGCGATATGGGGATGCCAGCGGGCGGACGTTTTAACGGCGGTCATGCCAGTCACCAGAGCGGGCTGGATGTTGATATTTTCCTTCAGCTCCCGCAGACGCGCTGGAGTTCAGCGCAGCTCCTGAAACCACAGGCGCTGGATCTGGTGGCTCGCGACGGCAAGCGCGTGGTGCCGTCGCTGTGGAGCCCGCAAATCAGCCATCTGATTAAGCTGGCGGCAGAAGATAACGACGTCACGCGCATCTTTGTTAATCCGGCAATCAAGCAGCAGCTCTGTCTGGATGCTGGCAACGATCGCGGGTGGCTGCGCAAAGTCCGGCCATGGTTCCAGCATCGTGCACATATGCACGTTCGTCTGCGCTGTCCGGCGGGCAGCCTGGAGTGCGAAGAACAGGCGCCACCGCCACCGGGCGATGGCTGCGGTGCCGAGCTACAAAGCTGGTTTGAACCCCCAAAACCCGGAACAACCTCTCCTGTGAAGAAGACGCCGCCTCCGCTGCCGCCTTCCTGCCAGGCGCTACTGGA
>OKPQ01000088.1_pt1 | contig 30975 bp, 30 predicted proteins | sample 1611121 | NCBI WGS metagenome assembly OKPQ01 (sample SAMN04436712, study PRJEB24849) | human gut metagenome | biome: human gut; feature: NICU; material: stool | host: Homo sapiens | place: USA: Saint Louis, MO | collected 2010-08-16 | reverse complement strand
GATAAATGAAGTGTTTTGTTGGTGTTTTATAGAGAAATGGCTTATTTACTGGCTTTATAAACATTATTAGGCTTATTGTTAACCTTTAGCATTTGCCTTAATTTACTAATTAACATAAAATATGTGAGTAAAATACTTTGGAGGATTTATGTTACTTTCTATTGTAGTGCCTGTATATAACGAAGAGGAAAATATAGCGAACTTTTATAAAGCTGTAACTGATGTTATGTCAGGTCTCACATATGATTATGAACTAATCTTCGTGGATGATGGATCTAGTGATTCGTCAGCTATGATACTGCGTGAAATTGCATTCAATGACAAACATGTTAAAGTGTTATTGCTGGCTCGTAACTTTGGGCATCAAACGGCACTTACATGTGGGCTTGATTATGCTCATGGCGATGCAGTCATTACAATGGACGGTGATATGCAGCATCCACCAGCATTGATTCCTGAACTAGTTCGATTATGGGAATCAGGGTATGATGTGGTGCGTACCATACGCGATTCAACTGATGACGCTAGTTGGGCTAAATCTTTCACGTCTAAGTATTATTACAAACTAATGAACAAAATGGCCGATGTTCCTATTGTTGAAGGCGGGTCCGATTTCCGCCTCATGAATAGTAAAGCATTGGGCACGTTGAAACGATTCAGAGAACATGGTCGATTTTTACGTGGTATTGTCGGCGCCTTAGGGTACAGACAAGCAGAGTTGCACTTTGTGGCACCACCTCGATTTGCAGGTGTCTCAAAGTTTAGTGTGCGTAAAATGATTCGATTTGCTCTGGATGGTGTAACCGCTTTTTCAAGGGTGCCTTTACGGGCCGCCTTGTATGTAGGTGTACTTTGTGGTGGAATGAGCTTTTTGCTCATTTTACATCTTTTGTATGTATATCTTACAGGACAAGCTTTGAATGGGTGGACAACCTTGGGCGTATCAATCTTGTTTATTGGTGGAATTCAACTCGTCGGACTGGGAATTATTGGCGAGTATGTAGGTCGTATTTTTGAAGAGGTGAAGCAACGGCCTTTGTATTGGGTTAAGTCAGCTATAAATTTTGAAGAGCATGAAGAGGCTCCGTTACTCGGACCAAGTAGTGCAGATGTTTTTATGGCACCAGAGGCTTATACCAACAAGAGCAAAGAAGACTAGCTGTATTTGTGAATGCAAATAAATAGACGGTTAGTATATTTTGAATAAATAACTTACTTTAAAAGTTTTTTGGAAAGGAAGCATATGAAGTCAAAATATAGTAAGGTTAAAATAACGGCATTAACATTAACTTTTGTGTGTGCCACAACAGCCATGGTTGGCGCAACAACATTACAATATGGTGATAAGGGCAAAAGTGTTACAGCGGTTCAACAACAACTAATTAAACACGGCTATAATGCTACAGATAAAAATGGTGTATATGGTAAGGAAACGAAGTGGGCAGTTCGTTTGTTCCAACAAGATCGTGGCCTTCCAGTGGATGGTATCGTAGGCCCTGCTACGTATAACGCATTGATGGGTGCTCCTCGTTCTACGAAGGCAGTATTGACTCAAAATGCAGCGACTAAAGCAGTAGCAACGAAATCCGCTTTTACAAACAGCAACGCGACATCCCGTCGTATCGCTGGTCAATTCATTAATGGCAAGAACGTTAAATTAAACAATATTACGAAAAATGAAACACCTAGCAGTATTCACGCAATCTTGGCAGAAGCTGACAAATACCGCGGTGTACCATATGTATTTGGCGGTACTACTCCAAGTGGCTTTGACTGCTCTGGTTATGTTAAATATGTATTTGAAAAACAAGGTATTTCCTTACCACGTTTGGCAGATGAACAGTATAACGTAGGTGTTGAAGTTTCTCGTGCGAACTTGAAAGCAGGGGATTTGGTATTCTTCGAAACATATGAACCAGGTCCATCTCACTCTGGCATTTATATTGGCGATGGTAAGTTCATTAGCGCCACTTCCAGTCGTGGTGTTGCAGTAGCAGATCTTGATACTGGCTATTGGGGTGAACGTTACATCGGCGCAAAACGCGTTGTACGCTAATTTAATAACTAGCTATAAAAGAGGCTATACGAATCAATTTTGTTTTGTTGATTTGTATAACCTCTTTTTATGTTTATTATTTACGATTTAACTAGCATTGACTAAATTTGACCTTTACTTTTATTGTAAAAAATATGGATTAAAATTTATATCTTTCACGTTCTGATTGGATTGGTGTGAAAGTGCGTAAATTCCGCATAATCTCAATGTTTTTGATAGATTTTATATCGTTTTTGAGTTATAATGAAGAGTAAATAATTTTAGGAGGAATATACACATGAAGGGTAATGAACTGCGTCAAGCATACTTGCAGTTTTTTGAAAGTAAAGGACATTTAAAATTAGATAGTTTTTCTCTTATACCAGAAAACGATCCGTCTTTGTTATTGATCGGGGCAGGTATGGCGCCATTGAAGCCTTTCTTTACAGGTAAATTGGTACCTCCTTGTCGTCGTATTACAACATGCCAAAAAAGTATGCGTACCGGTGACCTTGAAAATGTAGGGCGTACAGCACGGCATCATACATTCTTTGAAATGTTGGGGAATTTCTCTTTCGGGGACTACTTTAAAAAAGAAGCTATTCATTGGGCGTGGGAGTTTTTAACTGAGGTTATTAAACTCGATAAAAATAGATTATATGTTACTGTATATCCAGATGACCAAGAGGCATATGATACATGGCATAATGATTGTGGTGTAGAAGAGAGCCATATCACCCGTCTCGAAGATAACTTCTGGGAAATTGGCGAAGGCCCATGTGGTCCAGATAGCGAAATCTTTTTTGATCAAGGTCCTGAACATGGTTGTGATGACCCTAATTGTGCGCCAGGCTGTGATTGCGATCGCTATCTTGAAATTTGGAACTTAGTGTTTACTCAATTCAATAAAATGCCAGATGGATCTTATGAACCATTACAACATAAAAACATCGATACAGGCGCCGGTCTTGAACGATTGGCTTCCGTATTACAAGGCTGTAAAACAAACTTTGAAACCGATTTGATTTTCCCAATCATCGAAGCCACTGCAAAACGCGCTGGTGTTACATATAACGAAGATCCAAATACAGATGTTTCTTTAAAAGTTATCGCTGACCACGCTCGTGCTGTCACTGCATTGATCTCCGATGGCGTATTGCCATCCAACGAAGGTCGTGGCTACGTATTGCGGCGTATTTTACGCCGTGCTGTACGTCATGGCCGTTTACTTGGTATTGAAGGTATCTTCTTAACACCACTTATTGATGTAGTAGTAGACATTCTTGGCCCTGGTATTACATCTATTGCTGAGAAACAAGACTTCGTTAAACGCGTGGTTCAAAACGAAGAAGAACGCTTTAACCAAACCTTGGAACAAGGTCTTGAGTTATTAAACTCCTTAATCGATACATTAGCCGCTGAAAAGGCAACTGTAGTTCCTGGTTCTGAAGTATTCAAACTATATGATACCTATGGATTCCCTTGGGAATTAACAGAGGAAATCGCTTCTGAACGTGGTTTTACAATCGACCATGAAGGCTTTGAAGCTGCTATGAAAGAGCAACGTGAACGCGCTCGTGAAGCTCGTGTTAAAGAAGATGCAAAGGTAGCAACACCGGATATTACATTCTTGAAAGATGAAGAACTTGTTGAAGATGAAGCAGAAACTGCATCCTCCGTATTAATGCTTGGTAAAGGTTCTGAACGCTTGCAAACAGCAGCTGATGGCGATGAAATTACTGTTATCGTACGCACTACTCCATTCCATGCTGAAGGGGGCGGTCAATTAGGTGATACAGGTTTTATCGTGGGCCCAATGGGTAAGGTAGAGGTTCATAATACAAAACGTTTACCTGAAGGCACTGTATATCATATAGGTACTGTTGTAGAAGGTTCTATCTCTGAAGGTGATGATGTAACGCTTGAAGTGGATACAAATCGTCGCGCAGCAATGGCCCGCAACCATACAGCAACACACTTGTTACATGCAGCATTGAAAAAGGTTCTTGGCGAGCATGTTAATCAAGCTGGTTCTCTAGTAACTCCTGATTACTTGCGTTTTGACTTCACTCATTTCTCCCCTGTAACACAAGAGGAACTTGATCAAATCGAAGCACTTGTAAACGAAGAAATTTTAAAAGCTACGGACCTAGCTATCGCTGAAATGTCCATGGACGAAGCAAAAGCGAAAGGTGCGATGGCACTCTTTGGAGATAAATATGGCGATGTAGTTCGCGTTGTAGAGGTTCCTGGCTTCTCCGTTGAATTATGTGGTGGTTCTCATGTAGGCAACACAGCTTTCATTAGTTCCTTCCGTTTAACATCTGAAGCTGGTATCGGTTCTGGTGTACGTCGTATCGAAGCGATTACAGGGCGTGCAGCTCTTGATGCAGCAAAACAAGATCGTTTGACTATTGAACGCATGGCAAGCGAGCTTAAAACTAAATCCCCTCAAATAGAAGAACGCTTACATCAAGTATTAGCAGAAGCTAAAGAAACTGCTAAAGAATTAGAACAAATTCGTAAAGAGGTTTCTGCTGCGGGTGCTGCAGATATCATTGCTGGTAAAGTCATGGTAGGTGATGTAGAGTTTGTTGGCGCAGCTGTAAAAGCATCCTCTATTGATGAATTACGCGACTTAGCTGATATGGGCCTTGATAAATTAAATGGCTCTGGTGTGGTTCTTGTAGGCGCTGCTATGGGCGATGATAAGGTAAACTTTGTATGTAAAGTATCTAAAGATGTCGTTGCTAAAGGTGCAAAAGCAGGTAATATTGTTAAAGCGGCAGCTCAAGTAGCTGGCGGTAATGGCGGTGGCCGTCCAGATATGGCACAAGCAGGTGGTAAAGAGCCAGCCAAATTAATGGAAGCATTAAAAGCTGGTGGTGAAGCCTTAAAATCTATGTTACAATAGGCATATAATTTTATAATTATACTTGTATCTGTTATAGAAATTTTTCATAATGCATAAAAAGTTACTGACTTTGTAGCTTTAATTCAAGTATAATAGTAGGTGAGATTCCACTTTTATGGTGAAATCTGCCGATGTAATAAAAAGGAGGGATACGATGAACGTTTCAGATGAAACCATGTTATTCCGTAAAGTAGACGATGAACCGATGACCGCTGAAGAGGTGCTTACGCGTGTTTATCAATCTATTCAAGAAAAAGGTTACAATCCAATTAATCAAATCTTAGGGTATCTAATCTCTGGAGACCCTGCGTACATAACAAGTTATAATAATGCGCGTTCCGATATCCGTCGTTTAGAGCGTGATGACTTGATTGAAGAATTGTTGAAAGAATACGCAAAGGCTAAACAACTATAATGAGAATTATGTCATTAGATGTAGGCAGCCGTACTATTGGTATTGCCTGTAGCGATGCACTGCTCATGACAGCACAAGGTATTGAAACCATTCGTAGAACATCTCTAGAAAAAGACTTTAATCGCTTACAAGAACTCATTTCTGAATATGAAGTACATGAACTTGTGGTAGGTATGCCGAAAAATATGAATGGTACAAAAGGTGAACGGGCTGAAAAGACTGAAGAATTCGTTGCAAAGATGAAGGAAGTCATCGATTTACCTGTTACATATTGGGATGAGCGGTTATCTACTGTTATGGCTGAACGTCAACTCATTGCGGCTGACGTGAGCCGTAAAAAGCGTAAATCCGTTATCGATAAAATGGCAGCGGTTGTAATTTTGCAAGGATATTTAGATCGCTTGCAGTTTAATAAATAAGTATTTTCTTTAAGGAGGGTTTCCAATGGTTGACCAAAATTTTGAGGGTGAAGTGTATTATTTGGAATTCGAAGACGAACATGGTAATAAACAATACTTCACAGAAGATGTTATCTTGAGTCATGAAGGTCAAGAGTATGCCGTTCTTGTGCATGTACAAGATGAAGATGCTGATCATGAAGGTCAAGATGACACATATATGATCTTGGCTCGCATCGAAACAAACGAAGAAGGCGTAGAAGAATACGTACCTTTGGATGAAGAAGATGAAAACTTTGAAACTCTAGTAAAATTGTATGAAGACATGGATGAAGACGAATAATCGTTTTTAGCATAAATTTAGCGTGTTGTCAGTGGACAATGCGCTATTTTTATTTTGTTATACATTATCATTGTTGTACAAAGACGAGACTTCATTTATGCTAAAGGCATAACAAATCCACAAAATTAATATATTGTATAAAATGTAATAAGCGTAATCATTGCCCTTTTATATAGGGAAAATATAGAGTTTATGGTATAATGAATTGATATACTGTTATGTTACAGAAAGGAACTCAACAACGTGAGAAAAGCCTTAAGATATATTTTGATTCTAGTTATTGTAGGTATATTAATTATTGGTGGAGGCCTTGGTGCATTGTACTTTGTACCGAATACCTTTGCTCAAGATGATGGAACACAAGTAGTCGTTATAGAAAAAGGTCAAACGGGTACTGAAATTGCAGATATGCTTTTTGAAAGGGGGCTTATTCGCTCAACTCAAGGCTTTAAGCTTTGGTTATACTTGAGTGGTACCAATGATAAGCTTCAAACTGGCCATTATCAAATACCTAATAAAGTAACTGTGCGCGAACTCATTTCTTTGTTACAAGAAGGTCATGTAGAATCTATTCGTGTTACAATTCCAGAAGGATATACAGTTGGTGATATTGCTATCGTTCTTGAAAAGAATCAAATTATGAAGGCGAAGGACTTCTTAGCTGAAGCTAAGACCTATGTACCATACCCATACATGAAAGGCACAAAACCTGCTACATATCCTGTAGAAGGCTTCTTGTTCCCAAGTACGTATGAAATCCCCGTAGGTGCTACGCCTCGTGATGTTATTCAAATGATGGCTGACGAAATGAATCGTTACCTTACCCCAGCTGTGAAGAAACAAATTCAAGCTCAACATATGAGTATCCATGATTTTGTAACCTTGGCGTCTATCGTTGAACGAGAGTCTTTATTTGATGCAGACCGCCCAACTATTGCAGGGGTATTCAAAAAGCGTCTAGCTCATGGTATTCCATTGCAATCTGATGCGACTATTTCCTATGTACTTGGTTATGCAAAGGAAAATGTAACGATTGGGGATACACAATTGCAAAGCCCATATAATACATATGTATCTAAAGGTTTACCACCAGGTCCAATTTCAAATCCTGGTAAAAAAGCTCTAGATGCAGTTTTACATTCTGAAAATACAGATTATTTATACTTCGTAGCAGATAAAGAGGGGCATAATCACTTCTCTAAATCATACGAAGAACATTTAGCAGCGGTTAATAAAATTTATGGTGCTGACACAGTAAAAAATTCTTCTGCTAATACTGAAGTAGCTGCACAAGCTGGTCCTAACTATGACGTAGCAGTAGCGACTACAGAGCCTAATTATAATTATAGTTCTGCAGAAGCGGTGGAAGCAGATTCTCAATATGTTGACGTAGAACCTAGTTATAAATACACACCAACTACAGTTCCAGCAGCTGAGATTCCAGATCCTGTACCAGGTTCAACACAAAATCAATCATCGACGCAAGTCACGCCGTCTGCTCCATCCTATGGAAATAATGCAAATAACAATACGTATGTACCAACGACGACACCTATACCTGAATCGATGCAGAATGTTATTCCTAATGCACAACAAGTACCACAAATTCAGGTAGAACCTGCAAATCCGGCTGAACGCTCTACGTTGGTAGTTCCTAGTGGTACTAACAATAGATAATGTAGGAGATTTAATCTACTTTCATGATATTAAATGATATTTTAAATGAACAGCGTATTTACGCGATGATTAATGATGTGCCGATTTTACGAGAATCTGAGGTTCATCTATTTGAAGAATTAATAGGTTTATACCGGCCCACCTCTGTGTTAGAGGTGGGCACAGCCATTGGTTACTCCGCTTTGTTGATGGCACCATTACTCGACGAAGAGGAAGGGCATATTACCTCCATTGAATTGGATGATGTGCGCTATGAAATGGCGAAATACTATATTAACCAATCCGATTATGCCGATAATATTACATTGCTAAAAGGCGATGCGTCTCAAATCTTAACGGAACTCACTGGGGAATATGATCTAGTGTTTTTAGATGGTCCAAAGGGGCAATATTTAAAACAACTTGAACTTATTCTGCCACATGTGAAAGAAGGGGGCGTCATTCTTGCAGATAATGTACTCTTTAGAGGCTATGTAAGGGGCGATAAGGAACCGCCAAAACGGTTCAAAACTATCGTAAAACGGTTACAAGAATACTTAACATATGTTGAAAATAAAGAATTGTTTAACACCACTATTTATCCCATGGGTGATGGTATGAGTGTGAGTGTGTGGAAAGGGCACAACAAATAATGGCAGAACATTTTATGGAATTGCTTTGTCCTGCAGGTAATATGGACAAGCTTAAAATGGCTATTCGCTATGGTGCGGATGCCGTATATTGCGCAGGCAAACGCTTTGGCTTGCGCGCAGGTAACTCTAATTTCTCCGATGAGGAATTAAAGGAAGCTGTAGAATTCGTACATGCTCATGGTAAAAAACTCCATGTTACATGCAATATTATTCCTCACAACGAGGACTTCGAAGGCTTAGAGGATTATTTGAAATTCCTTGAAAGTATCGGTGTTGATGCTATCATCGTTGCAGATATGGGTATCTTTAGCCTTGCTAAGCGCGTAGCTCCAGGTTTAGAGCTTCACGTAAGTACACAAGCTTCTACTACGAATTGGCATACAGTTCAGATGTGGAAAGAACTTGGTGCCACACGTGTTGTAGCGGCTCGCGAAGTATCCTTAGCAGACCTTAAAGAAATGAAGGACCATGTAGATATTGAAATTGAGTCCTTTGTACATGGTTCTATGTGTATCTCTTACTCCGGTCGCTGCTTATTGTCTAACTATATGACAGGTAATCGCGATGCTAACCGTGGTCAATGTTCTCAATCTTGCCGTTGGAAATATTCTCTTGTAGAGTCTAATCGACCTGGTGAATATTACCCAATCGAAGAAGATGAACATGGTACGTATATCTTTAACTCTAAAGACTTGTGCTTGATTCACCGCATTCCAGATCTATATGAAGCTGGTATTGATAGCCTTAAAATCGAAGGTCGTATGAAATCCGTTCACTACTGTGCAACAGTGGCGAAAGTATATCGCACAGCGATTGATACATATCTTAAAGAAGGCAAAAACTGGTACGTTCGTCCAGAATGGATTGCAGAATTAGAAAAGATTTCCCATCGTCCTTACACAGATGGCTTTGCAGAAGGTCGTCCTGATGAAACGGCTCAAAACTATGGTAAATCTACGAATACCCAGAGTCATGACTTCATCGGTTTAGTTATGGGCTACAACGAAGAAGAAAAATACGTTGATCTTGAACAACGTAATAACTTCAAGGTGGGCGATAAGGTAGAATTCTGTCAGCCAAAAGGGGAACTCGTTGAAACTGTTATCGAAAAAATGACAGATGAAGATGGCAATCCTATTGATGTAGCACCTCATGCACAAATGAAAGTACGCATCTATATGGATACACCACTTGAACCGTACTCCATGATGCGCCGTGAGTGCAAACCTAAAGAGGATGAATAGTTTATGAGTGGTACAGCCTTAGAGCCGAGTAAATCAATCGGTGCATTTCCAGATGTACCCGACTTAACCACCTCTGGAGAAGAAGCGTATGTGTACTTTCACATTGATCCTAAGCATACGAATTTTATCAATCGCATCATTGAAGGCTATGAATATTTAGGTGTTATGACCTCTGTAGATACGAATGGGCGGTGCATGTTGCGCTGCACACCGTCTACAAGGCCCTTGGCGCTTGAAGTATTAAGTAGTTTATCCGACTATGTCACTATAGAAGATAAAGTATAATTTTGATTGTAAATTGTATGAGGGAATTTTGTGACTATACCAGATTTACAATTATATTAAATGTATACGAATTGTAGAGAAATGAGAGTATATCTATGAAACAATCTATTTTGAAACGCACATTATTAACAGCTTGCCTTGGAGCATCTATGGCAGGTGTAGCTATGGCGGGTCCTGTAGGCCCTGTAATCATTCCTCAAGCCGGGGATGTGGTTGTTATCAACCATGGTCCTGATATGACTTTCACAGGGAATATCAATTTTGATGTTGAAAGCCAAACTAACAACAATTTACAAATTGGTTCTACTGTGATTCCTAATGTGGTATACGGTGCGGCTTTCAATAAGTCTGGCGCACCAGATACTATCATCCCAGCTCAAACGTATGTATATGTAGGCACAAAAGACGGGGCGAATGCTTTCACAGAAGCTAGTGATGCAGACAAAAAAGGTGCAAGTTGGAACGTGGAAACATTGAAGAAAACTAAATCTGGCGATGTACAATTGGCGAGCCGTGGTGTTCCTGAAAAACCATTGGCTAATCAAGTGGCGACCATTAAAGATTCCATTATGCTTAGCGCTGTAGACCTCAGTACTACAGAGGTGGGCCGCAATAGCAAGGGCGTTTTATATATGACTGTGCCTAAGGAATTGAAATTGACTGCTGACACAGGTATTCCTGATGATGTACGTGAAACGATGCCAGCCATGTTCCGGGGCAAAATGGGGGACTCCCTCATGGTAAACCTCATGCCTCTAAATGAGGAAGAGAAGCAACAATTAGCGGCAAATCCACATAATGCAAATACTATCGTATTCAACCGTGGTATGAACATGGCAAAAATGATTGGATCCTCTGCACGTACAAGCAAGGTGTACACATACATGAAGGACCATTATTTGAACCTTGTTATTGTAGCGAAAGATTACGATGATAACGGTGCTCGTGGTAGCGGTGTTATGATGGTATCTAAACAAGATAACTCTAATGACGTGCTCTTAACACTCTACAAAGGTCCAGACCTTTTTACTAGCAAATTGGAAAAAGTAATTGGTGCTATGTTGTCTACAAACTTCAAACGTTAATATACAAATAAAGTATATAAAATGGCTCGAGATTCTGATATGTTCCGCCTTTACTGGTTGTCTAGTAAAGGGGGCCATATCATTCTCGGGCCGTTTTCTTTAAAATATAAATGTATCAATATAAATGAAGAGAAGATTTACAATTTATGGATTTAAAAAATTACAATTTATAGTTTTCAAGAAATTTACAGTTAAACTGTATTGAATTTTTTAGTCCTCTATGATACTATAATCTAGTAAAAGTGATGCAAAGGACATGATTCTTTTATCCCTGTGTACCAGAGAGAGGCAGATGCTGGAAATGCCTTACACATATATTAGAGTTACCCCCTTTAAACTGATTTGTCGAACCTAAGTAGGCAAATACGGCCGCCACCGTTATCGGGCTTAATGAAGTGAATTAACTATACACATATATTGGTATAGGTAGTTAACTAGGGTGGAACCGCGAATGATCTTCGTCCCTTGTTTGTAGGGATAGAAGGTCTTTTTTTATTACCCAATTTCTACAAGCTAATTACTCAATGTTTATGTATTGTGTGGTAAGTAGGTATATTGGTGAAAGTAGAAAATCAAAGCTATCCTAGTTTATAAATTGGAGGAAAGAAAAATGGCAGATGTAAAAATCATTTTACCTGATGGTAGTGCAAAGGAATACGCTGCTGGCACTACTCTTGGGGAAGCAGTAAAACAACTATCTAATAGCTTGGCTAAAAAAGTACTAGCTGCAAACGTAAATGGCGAATTAACAGACCTTCGCGAAGAACTTGTAGATGGCTCTGAAGTTGCGTTCTTAACATTTGAAGATGAAGGGGGCAAACATACTTTGCGCCATACAGCTTCTCATATCTTGGCACAAGCTGTTAAACGTTTATGGCCTGAAGCTAAATTGGCTATCGGACCTGCTATCGATAAGGGTTTCTACTATGATATCGATATGGAACATACTTTGACTCCTGAAGATTTGGGTAAAATCGAAAAGGAAATGAGCCGTATTGTAAAAGAAAATTTACCGATTACTAAATCCGTTATGCCTCGTCAAGAAGCTATCGAATTCTTTAAAGCTAAAAATGAAGATTACAAGGTAGAATTGATTCAAGATCTTCCTGAAGATGCTGTAATCTCTTGCTATGCGCAAGGCGATTTCATCGATCTTTGTGCAGGGCCTCACGTGGCATCCACTGGTAAGGTGAAAGCTTTCAAATTACAAAGCATTGCAGGTGCATACTGGCGCGGCGATGAAAAGAATAAAATGTTGCAACGTATTTACGGTACAGCATTTGAAAAGAAAGAAGAACTGGATGCATACCTTCACTTGCTTGAAGAAGCAGCTAAACGTGACCATCGTAAACTTGGTAAAGAACTAGGCTTGTTCGTTATCAAAGAAGAAGGTCCTGGATTCCCATTCTTCTTACCAAAAGGTATGGCACTTCGCAACGAATTAGAAAACTTCTGGCGTGAAGTTCACCATGAATTCGATTACGAAGAAATTCGCACACCAATCATCTTAAATAAACAATTGTGGGAAACATCTGGTCACTGGTTCCATTACCGTGAAAATATGTACACTACAATCATTGATGATGAAGAATATGCAATTAAACCAATGAACTGCCCAGGCGGTATCTTGGTTTACCAAAACGAAATGCATTCCTACCGTGACTTCCCATTGCGTTATGCTGAACTTGGTTTAGTTCACCGTCATGAATTGTCCGGTGCATTACATGGCCTATTCCGTGTACGTGCGTTTACTCAAGATGATGCTCACGTATTCATGTTGCCAGACCAAATGCAATCTGAATTGATGAAAGTTATCGAATTGTTCGACCGTATCTATAGTCAATTCGGCTTGAAATACCATGTAGAATTATCTACTAAACCTGATAATGCAATGGGTGATGATGCAATTTGGGAAGCAGCTACAGAAGCATTGCGTAATGCTATCGAAGCGAAAGGCATTCCATACGTAATTAACCCTGGCGACGGTGCATTCTACGGCCCTAAACTTGACTACCATATTGAAGACTCCTTGGGCCGTACATGGCAATGTGGTACTATTCAATTAGATATGAACTTGCCTGAACGTTTCCAAATTGAATACGTTGGCGAAGATGGTCAGAAACACCGTCCTATCATGATTCACCGCGCATGTTTCGGCTCCATGGAACGTTTCATCGGTATCTTAACTGAACACTATGCAGGTGCATTCCCAACATGGATGGCTCCTGTACAAGTTAAGATCTTACCTATCTCTGAAAAACACGTTGAATATGCTAAGGAATTGGCAAAACAAATGCACCGTGACTATGTACGCGTAGAAGTAGACGATCGCAGTGAAAAAATCGGCTATAAAATCCGCCAAGCACAAATGGCAAAAGTTCCTTACATGCTTGTTGTGGGTGATAAAGAGGTTGAAGAAGGCACAGTTAACGTTCGTAAACACGGCGGTGATGAATTAGGTTCTGTACCATTCGAAGAATTCTTTAATTCTATTAAGATTGAAATTAAAGAACGTAATTAATTATCTACTGTTTAGCTATTTATATTGATAAAAATCCCCCTCACATCTTGCACAATTATGATTAGTCTGTATAATTTATTAGTGGTGAGATTATATAAGGGGGATTTTATTATTATATTCTCTTTAATTGTTACCTGTGAGTAGCGAAAGGAAATGACTATGAAAGAAGTAAATTCATACGGTTGGAAAGCTGTTATTGGTTCCTCTATTGGCTATGCCATGGATGGGTTTGATCTCTTGATTCTCGGCTTTATGTTGAGCTTAATTTCAGGGGACTTAGGTTTGACCACAGGTCAAGCAGGTTCCCTTGTGACGTGGACCTTGGTAGGTGCTGTAATTGGTGGTTTTATCTTTGGTACCTTGTCAGATAAGTTTGGTCGTGTTCGTGTGTTGACATGGACTATTGTATTATTTGCTGTATTCACTGGCCTATGTGCTTTTGCACAAGGGTATTGGGATCTTCTTATATATCGTACAATTGCCGGTATCGGCTTAGGCGGTGAATTTGGTATTGGTATGGCCTTAGCAGCTGAAGCCTGGCCTGCACAACACCGTGCAAAAGCGACGAGCTATGTTGCCATCGGCTGGCAGTTAGGCGTATTGGCCGCAGCACTGTTAACGCCCGTATTACTTCCTTATATTGGCTGGCGTGGTATGTTCATGGTTGGTATTATTCCTGCCTTTGTAGCCTGGTTCTTCCGTGCGAAATTACATGAACCAGAAATCTTTGTTCAAAGTAAAGAAATTAAAGAACACTCCCATACGAACTCATTCAAGTTATTAGTAAAAGATGTAAGAACTACAAAGACCTCTATAGGTGTTGCTATTTTAACATCTGTTCAAAACTTTGGTTATTACGGTATTATGATTTGGTTGCCTAACTTTTTGAGTAAGCAATTAGGGTTTTCCCTTACAAAATCGGGTTTGTGGACTGCCGTAACTGTATGTGGTATGATGGTCGGCATTTGGTTATTCGGACGATTGGCTGATAAAATTGGTCGTAAACCGACATTTATTTTGTTCCAAGTATGTGCTGTGGCATCTATCTTGATTTACTCTCAACTATCTGATCCAACAGCTATGCTATTTGCTGGTGCTATTTTAGGGGCCTCCGTAAATGGTATGATGGGTGGCTACGGTGCCTTGATGGCGGAAGCATACCCAACAAGTGCTCGCGCAACGGCTCAAAACGTATTATTTAACATTGGTCGTGCCGTAGGTGGCTTTAGCCCAATGGTAGTAGGCATGATCATCTCACTGTACTCCTACCAAGTGGCAATCGCTTTCCTCGCGATTATCTATGTAATCGATATTTTAGCAACAGTATTCTTAATTCCTGAACTAAAAGGTAAGGAACTAGAATAAATATTTGTGAAAGCTTTACATTGAAAAGAACATAGACGTTTTATATTGAAAGGCATATAAAAATCAAGAGGCTCTGTCATAAGACAGAGCCTTTTATAGTATGTTTAATTTAAAATATTAGAATTATTTAGAGTGTTTGGTCTATTTAGAATATTTAGACTTACGCAATTCCAATCCAGTGCCAGTATGTAAGTGCAAATACGAGCATCATGATATAGCCGATGATGGTTAAGGGAATCCCTGTAGTCATAAATGTTTTTACATCGAATGTATCTGTACCATAAGCTACCATGCCTTGTGGTGAGTTTACTGGTAATACCAGACCAAAGCAGATTGCATATTGCATGAGCATTGTTACGCCAAGCGGATTAAGTCCTTCTGCGGAATGTCCCATAACGATGGATATTACGATAGGAATCATGGCAGAAGAGAGAGCTGTAGCTGATGCAAATCCAAGATGGATTAAAATCAGGAAGGCAGCCATAATGGCAATCAAAAGGAACACGCTTGCTGTTTCAAGGGAGAAGGCATTTACAAATACCTGTGCGAGCCAAGTAGCAGCTTTTGTTTTAAGTAATACGGAACCCAGTCCTATACCAGCTCCAAACATAACAATCGATCCCCAGTCGATATTTGGCTGTGCAAACTTCCAGTCCATAATACCAATTTTAGGGAAGAAGAATAAGGCAATTGCTATAATCGTAGTTGTTGTAGTATCGATAGAGTGTAGTTTACCCCCTGTGGCCCACAATGCTAATAAACCAATGGAGATACATAATAGTTTCTTTTCATCAAATGTCATTGGACCGATTTCTTTACGCATTTTAGCGAGTTGTACATCACCGCCAACGAGCTCTTTAAACTCTGGTTTGATAAAAGCTTGCGTTACAAAGTAGGTAATAATAGCCATAATTATGGAGAACGGTGCAGCTGCTGTGAGCCAATCAATCCAACTTACAGATGTATTCATCTGTGCTTGCATAAACCCAACAGCTACAAGGTTTTGAGCGGCAGCTGTTTGAATCATAATATTCCAAAATGTATCTGCTTGTACGGCACCTACCATGAGCAGGGCTGCTACACGGCTTTTACGTTCAATACCTAAGTTTTCGACGATACCGATAATAATTGGAGCCAGACAAGCGATACGAGCCGTTGCACTTGGTACAAAGAAGGCGAGAATAAGACCTGTAATAATAACACCTAAATAGATACGGCTTACCTTTGTACCTACACTAGATAATACGAGCATAGCAATGCGACGATCGAGACCTGTTTTACGCATGGCTACGGAAATAAACATCGCTGCACCTACGAGAATCATCGCAGGGGAAGAATAACCTGAAATAATCAGCTTTAAGGCATTGGCTGTGCCCATAGCTTTTGCGGGTGCCTCTGGATTTGGAGAGAATCCTAGTAATAAGGCAGTGAGTGCCGTAATCATAGTCGCACTTACCGGATAGGATACAGCCGATGTCATCCACAAGATGATTGCAAAGGCGAGGACACTGATCATACGATGTCCACCGGTAGATAATGTTTCTGGTGTAGGCAATAATAAAATACTACCTAGAACAATAAAGGCGAGAATAAGGCCAATATTTTGAACTGTTGTATGAGCCTTTTGAGGAGGCGAACTAGTTGTTACACTCATAATAAAACCCCTTTCATTTTCTGTAATACCTATTACTGTATAATACTTAGTTAGATAATGTTTAGTTAGATAATACTCAGTTTAATAATATCTAGTTAGATAATACATAGCTAGATAATACTCACTTAAATAATACTCAGTTAGATAATATGTAGTTAGATAATCCCTTTCTAGGTAGAATATATTATATATATTATTGTATCGTATTTTTCTATAGGATTAATAATTATATTATAGAAATATTGTATACATAAAGGGGGATAGGTGTCAGTAAGTATACCTATATACAGAACTTATAATCTCTGTTATACTGAAAGAGTTGTAATAATAAATTGCTGAGAGCAACTTAAGATTGTTGTTGACTTTCACTATCTAATTTGTTATTATAATTAAGTAATTTATGAAGCAGAGGCCATCCGCCACTCACCTAATACCAAGAAGTATGAGGTTAATATAGAGAATTCTATTCGGATGGTGTTTGCCGTCCGTTTTTTTTATTCTCTTGGAGGTGAACGCTATTAGCAAGGATACACCACGCATTAATGAAGAGATTCGTGCTCGTGAACTTCGTGTCGTAGGTCCTGAAAACGAACAAATCGGTATTATGTCTGGCCGTGAGGCTTTGGCATTGGCTGAAGAACAGCATCTTGATCTTGTGGAAATTGCACCTAACGCTAAACCACCAGTAGCTCGCATTATGAACTACGGTAAATATCGTTATGAACAACAAAAACGCGAGAAAGAAGCGAAAAAGAAACAAAAAATCGTAACTTTGAAAGAAGTCAAATTACGTCCACATATTGAAGACCATGACTTTTACGTAAAAATGAAAAACGCATCCAAATTCTTGGCTGAAGGTAACAAAGTAAAAGTAACCATCATGTTCCGCGGTCGTGAACTTTCACATCCAGAACTAGGCATGGCAGTGTTGACACGTTTTGCTGAAGAACTCAAAGAAACGGCGTCTATTGAAAAAGCAGCTAAATTAGAAGGTCGTAACATGACCATGATTTTAGTAAGTAAATAAGGTATTGGGAGGATTATATTATGCCAAAAATTAAAACTCGTCGCGCAGCGGCTAAACGTTTCGCAGTAACTGGTACTGGTGAATTCAAGCGTGCGAAAGCTTTCAAAAGCCACATTCTTGAGAAAAAATCTCCAGCTCGTAAACGTAATTTACGTAAAGCTACATTGGTTGCAAAAGCTGACCACAAACGCGTAGCTAAATGCTTACCATACGCTTAATCGTTAACTATTAGATCGATACATCGTAATTTAGGAGGAATATACAATGGCAAGAGTGAAAAAGGGCGTTACAGCTCATGCACGTCATAAAAAGATTTTAAAATTAGCTAAAGGTTACCGCGGTACACGTTCCCGTTTGTTCAAAAAAGCTAACGAAACAGTAATGAAAGCGTTGTACTACGCTCGTCGTGACCGTCGTGCGAAAAAACGCGAATTCCGTCAATTGTGGATCGCTCGTATCAACGCAGCGGCTCGCATCAACGGTACAACTTACAGTCGTTTCATCGCTGGTTTAGCTAAAGCAGGCGTTGAAGTAAACCGTAAAATGTTGGCTGACTTGGCAGTTAACGATGCAGCAGCATTCGCTAAACTTGTTGAAGTAGCTAAAAACGCTTAATAGCATAATCATATACATTGAGGACTCTCTTTGGAGGGTCCTTTTTTATGTGGTGAAAGTAATAGATTATCAATAACTTTTATAATATGATATTCTATACATAGAATGTGTGTGATAAATATTAAAAGAGGGGAATTAAAATAATGAAAAAATTATTTTCTATGTTATTGTTAGTATGTATAGTAATACCATTACAGATCCAAGCTATATCGATGGAAGCAATTAAAAATGATAAGAACAATGTTCCTATTCTTACAGGAAAAAATGCTATTACGTATTTTGTAGATAAAAGTTCCATTAAAAGAGTAGAAGAGAATGAGTTTATTTATGAAGCACAGGCCGTTGTATATGAGGTTGAAAATAATAATAGTCGTAGAACTAACTCATATATTCACAAGGTTTTAGTTACTTATCGTTATGATATAAACCATTCTGTAGCCAGCGTATTACGTACTCCACAGTATGCACAAGACTATTCACTTCTCATATATGCTAAACAAGCTAGCTCTGGTATGAAATTAACAATAAATAGTGTGGAAGATTTTAATTATGAAGGTGTGGCTTTAGGGAATTTCGGTAATATTCCAGAACAATACGTTGATGTAGCTTTGCATGATCCTAAATATGTTGTAGGTAACTATATCTTTAAAGAAGCTTATGGTACAACTTTTGAAAATATGACTCTTCATAAGAAATAAGATAAATGAGTTTATGGAAGTAGCTAAAAACGCTTAATAGCATAATAATACAGATTAAGGACTCTCTTTGGAGGGTCCTTTTTGTATGGTGAAAGTATGATATAGCTACATTTATATTTTAGTTTAAAATACTAAATCGTTTTCGCTTTTTTATAAAGGGAAATAAACTATCAAAAAAGTAAAATATAAAAGAGGAGTTTTATTATAGCTTGTAGAACTAACATAGTAATAAACCTATTTAAGGTGCTTGTAAAAGGAGACATTATTATGGGAATCTTTAAAAAGCTATGTATGACCTCTATGTTAGGTGTTATGTTAACTGTACCAACGTATGCAACTGTTGTTACAGGCAGTCAATCAGATGTAAATTTAGATTTAAAGTATCCTTTAGTTTATACAGATCATGCTTATGCTCAAAGAGTTATTAATACAGATATTGCAAATTATGTACTCGAAGCAAAGGATATGTATTACAACCAACATATTTATCAAGTTTCTCAAAACTATAAGGTTACCTATGAGGATAGTCAAGTTGTTTCAATCCTACTAACTACCTATTATTACTACGCCGGAGCTGCTCATGGTATGTATAATACAAGAGGTCTTGTATATAATAAAGTAACAGGTCAACGCATTCCATTATATAACTATATAAAAATTGCGAATGCAGCACAATTGGATAACGGCTTACGATCCCATGTATTAAGTTATTATACAGGTAATCATACAAAGAGCTATATTCCAAATGGATGGAGTGTAAAATATGTAACCGATAACTATTGCTTACGCGGTAAGGGGAACATTGATCTAGTTTACCAACCATATGAACTAGGACCGTACGCAGCTGGTAATACCTATATTGGTTTTACACCAAAAGCCATTGAATACTTTAACCGCATGAACTCCTAATACAAGTGTAGCTTTAAATTGTGTCTTATCAGTACATTGATGCATTAAATAGTATTCTTGTTATAAACTCTATAAAAGCCTATAGTACATATACAGTACTATAGGCTTTTAGTGTACTTATCATATTATCTTCTATATCCGCCGCATCCTCTTGTATTAGAGTTTGGACCGCAATAACTTTGGCTAGTATTGTTACAAACTGTATTGTTATTATTACAGTTGTATTGAGCGTTTGTATTACAATTGTATTGAGTATCTGCATTACATTTATACTGAGCATTGGTATTGCAATTTGCTTGTGATCCATTGCATACATAATCATAAGCAAATCCCGTAGATACAGCAGCAGTCACGGCTAAAAAGGTCATGACGAGCATACGTTTTGTAAATCTCATATGTATCATCTCCTTAATTCTATACTTATATTGTACTACTAAATGTCAACTAAAATATGATATTCTATACATATATACTATTTGAGAGACATTATGTGAAAGGATGAGAGTCTATTATGAAACGTATATTGATGGCTGCATTATGTTTAAGCTGTGTTACGTTAGGAAGTCATGCGATTGATATTAATATACCAGGTGCGGATCCTACAATATCAAAGGAGGCATATCAAAATTATCGCAAGACTGATTTAGATGTACATAAGATGGAACATGAGGTTGAAGCAGAGATAAAAGATTATATGCCCAAAGCTGTGGTAGGTAATGGTGACATAGATTTAGATAAGGTAATTTATTCAAATCGTGAGTTAAACCATTCGTTAAATTTTTCTTCAACAGTATTTATTTTAAAGGAGGATGGGGCAAATATAAAATTTACTATGCCATATCCAAGTAGGTATGGTAATACTGAAAAAATTTCAGATGGCACCTCTGCTTTCAAACAGGCAATGATTATGAGTCCTAATGGGATTATGGCCTATGAATTACGACATCAACCAGCTGGAAATAATTGGGAAGATAGTAAGATTCCATATAACAAGTTGACTATTGATGATATGAAAGCTATTGCAGAGAAAACAGCTGGAGTGTATAAAGCGCCTAATCCTTCATTATATGCTGATAAATTTATGTATCCTACTATAGAAAAAGCTACATGGGATGTAACATATGCTAAGGGGACGCCGATGGTAGGGAGTATCAATTTTACAATGAAGGATACACCTACAATTTCCTATCATATCGGTTACAATTTGACACCTAAAAAACAGTTCAATTCATTGGAGAAACAAGGTGTAGATAAGACTAAAGAGATTATAATGTCACCTTTGGTAAACTATGTTCTACCATCTATTGAGCCAGCTAAGGATATCCTTTCTAAAAGTAAGACATTAAAAATTAATGATTTTACATTTTTAACACTAAAAACAAGTAAAATGGTACGGGTAGATAAAAGCGATTCGTATATGTACATACATGATAGCGATCATTATAAAGAGGGGATTATGGTGATGCCAATAGCAGATACTGATATGCAGCATCTAGAGAATATATTCCCAAAAGTTGTACGAAGTATCATTATGTCTGATAAATATTCAATGCGACAACCAATTCAATTTGCTACCGTATGGAATGATGCTATGCCATCTGTATACTTGCAAATTAAGCGCCCTAAAACAACTTTGTATATGTTAGTATCTCATGACAAACAATTTGTATATACGCACTTTATTATATCTAATAATAGTAATCTATTGGTAAAAGACTATCGTGATATTGTGCAATATGTGGATACTAATAACAATAAGGACTACTATAATACATTCCAAAGTGGACTAGGGGCTAAGATGCCAAAAGAAATGGTTACTTATGATATTAAGAATATAAAATAGTTTAGTTAATTATTTAGAATTAAAGAAAACCGTTCTGCATTTTTAAAAATTACAAATTTATTATTGCCTTTGTATGGATTACACTGTATACTTAAGTTAAAAGTTATACAGTGTAATTTTTTTACATGCAAAAATAAATATAAAATGAAAACTATTTTTGAGGAAGAGGTGACATAGTGTATATTAAAGATATATTTCATAGTAATACAGGGGTATCACAATATCGATTAGAGGAAAGCACTAGTGAAGATGCAGTGCTATATACCTTGTATGGACAGAACGAATTATATGAAGATTTAACTGGTGTACCTGGATCTATGAGTGATAGAAAACAAATTCGTACAGAATATAAAGGCTCTACTCTTAAAGCAGGAGATTTAATATTTAGTACAATATCTGGCATTGCTACCCTCGTTACCAGTGATCATGAAGGTTATCTTTTTACTCAAAACTATGTTCGGATGGAGCCGTTAAATACGCCTATTGATAAAAAGTTTATGGCTTATTTGATTAATGAGAATTCTAAAATTAAAAGGCAGTTCAAACAAAATTTACAAGGTAGTCAAGTTGTACGTTATAGTCTTAGCTTATTAAAAGAAATCCAGTTACCAAAATTACCATCTATTGAAACACAACGTATTATGGGGGATATTTATTTTAAACAATTACGACTAAGAGCATTAAAACAGCGTGTGGCAGATAATACATATCGAAAAGCAATTAATATGTTACAGGGAGTAAACTAATATGACAGAGCTAGAATTTGAAAATAAATTAATTGAGCAATTATCAACTGGGATTGTTACTAATGCAGCTAAGTCTAATCAAATAGGCGATACAATAGATGCTTATGGAAATATGAAGGTTTATAAAAGTAAACTCTGGAAGTATGAGCCAACCATAAAAACAACAGAGGCTCTTTGGGAGAATTTCCGTAAGATTTTATATCAATTGAATCAAAATCAATTGACACAACCATTAAGTGATACGGAATTTAAACAAGTTCAAAAGGTAATTAATGAACTATACACTCCATATCAAGCAGGACAGTTTCTATATGGTATTAATGGTGTATCCCAAGTAGAGGTCGATCTAGATGATGGTCGCCATGTATTTTTAACAGTATTTGATCAAAAGCAAATTGGGGCAGGTAATACTGTTTATCAAGTGGTTAGCCAAGTTAAGAGAGAACCACAAATTGCAGGTCGCCCAGAACGTCGTTTTGATACAACACTACTCATTAATGGCTTGCCAATTATTCAAATTGAAGAAAAATCTGTAAAACATTCTGTAGATGAAGCATTAAATCAAATGCATCAATATATTCAGGAAAAACAGTACAGTGATATTTTCTCAACCGTTCAAATTCTAGTCGCAATGACTCCTAATCGAATTAAATATATGGCGAATACTACGGCCGATTTGTTTAATAAAGATTTTGCTTTTGAATGGCAAAATCCTAATGATAACAAGGTTGTTCGCAATTGGACTACATTTGCAGATATGTTCCTTAGCATACCTATGGCACATCAAATGTCTACATTGTTTACTATTCTTGATGGGACTAAGAATAAACAGATGCTTAAGGTTATGCGTCCTTACCAAGTATATGCAACAAAAGCAGTTTTAAATGAATTAAAACGCGCTGATTTTGATTTGCCAATTAATAAATTAGGCTATGTTTGGCATACTACAGGATCTGGTAAAACGATTACTAGTTTTAAAACTGCATGGTTGGCGAGTCGCATGCCAAATGTAGACAAGGTTGTATTCGTAGTTGACCGTATAGCGTTAACGAAACAAACTGAAGCAAACTATAAGGCATATGACCCTGAAGGTTCTATTGATATTGATGGTAAACAATTTGATACCATTGGTGGAACAGAAAATACTTCGGCATTAAAGAAGAAATTAAATGAAAAAGGGTATGGCATCATTGTGACATCTGTACAAAAATTAAATACCCTCATTAATCGTAAAGACTTTGTAGTACCGAAGAAAAACTTTGTATTTATTGTCGATGAGGCACATAGGTCTACCGGTGGTGAAAGCTTTGAAGATTTACAAAAGGTATTCAAAGGTGCTGCTTGGGTTGGCTATACAGGAACCCCTATGTTTGATAAGGTGGTCGGTAGAAAAGGTACTAAAACACATGAAGTTTTTGGTAAGTTGTTGCATGCGTATACTATTCGGGAAGCCATTGCAGATAAAAATGTATTAGGTTTTAAAGTGGATTTCGAAACGACTATTGCGGAAGACAAAATGAAACTTGAATACCTACCAAAGTTCTATAAAGATAAATATCCTGATTGGAATGAGTTAGATATTGAACGAAAGATTGCTAACCTTACTGATAATGATATGGATGATATGATAGAACCAAGCTTCTATGATAATAATGAAGAGCACGTAAAATTGGTTGTAGAAGATATCTTTAAAAATTGGAGAAACCGGTCTAATGATGGTGCTTATAACGCAATGCTTACTACACATATAGGTGGCAATAGACCTAGTACACCAATGGCCTTATTGTACTTTGAAGAATTTGATCGAGTGAACCAAGAACGTAAGGCGCAAGAGTTACCTACGTTAAAAGTTGGTATTACTTTCAGTATGAGTACTAATAATAGTGATAACCAATTAACTACAAATGATGGTCTATTACGTGCAATGAAACACTATAATAAGATGTTTGGTACTAGTTTTGGACTTGATGATGTATCTGGATACACTCAGGATTTAACCACACGTTTGAACCGTACAGCACAAGATGGGCAATATTTAGACATTGTTATTGTTGTGGATCAACTCTTGACTGGTTTTGATGCACCGCAGCTAAATACACTTTACGTAGACCGTACATTGAAGGATGCAATGCTAATCCAGGCTTATTCTAGAACAAATCGTATTGCCGATAATCAAGGTAAGCCGTGGGGCCGTATAGTCAATTACAGATGGCCAGCTAAGAACGAAGAGTTTATGAATAGAGCCTTAAGTATTTATGCTAATAAGCATTCCGCTGATGTACAAGAAACATTAGTTGATACAAGGGCTTTAGTTGATACTGGTGTTTTGGCAAAACCTTTCAAAGAACAATTTGAAGAGGTAAAACAAGTGGTAGACCGCCTTGCAGATATGACGGATAATTTTACAGAAGTTCCTGCTAGCGAAGCTAAGCAAGAGGAAATGTTTAATCTTATGCGTACATATAGCGTGGGAATGTCAAAGCTAAAACAATATGATCCGGATGTTGTTAATGGAGAAGACATCGGTTTTGACTATGATAATCCAGATGAACTTGTCACCTTGCTAGGAATGACACCTGAACAAGAAGAAATGTTAACGACATCTCTGTATAATGATTTGAAAGAGCGTATTGCTGAAAATCATGATGTACCGGTTGCTCAAATTGAACTACGCATGATACATGTAAAACAAATTAGTGTTAACTATGACTATCTCACTGAATTGATAGAAGCATTAATGAATGCTGTTCATGAAAAACGTATGGATGCAGCTGCAGATTATCGTGAAAAAATTAATGACTTTGCAATGGCTTTAGATGATCGCCAATATGCAAAAAAAATTAATAATGCGGCTGATGCAATTTATAAAGGTACGTATCCTCCAGAAGGAAAGACTATTCAATATCCTGTAAAGTTAACTAGTTTGGAAGTCATTGAAGATGTAAATACTATGATTATGAAAGATGATATTTTTGATTTCCGCTTAAAATGGGGAATCATTGATGTTATCAGTAATGACGAAATATTAGATCTATTTTCTCGACATACGGCTGGCAAACAGGATTTGGATAGTACTGGTAGAATTAGTAAATTAAAAAAAGATGCACGTGCGGAATACCAAGCAAAAGCACAAGATACGGATATTGTAAGTCTTAATAAAATCAAATATGGTAATGAACTTGTGGCAGCTTTATATAAATTTGCAGATTCTTATGTTAATGAAAGGTAGTGTTGTTGTGATAAAGGGAAAGCGAGGTTATGATGAGTAAAGAAAAACGGAGAGTACCTAAATTGCGATTTCCGGGATTTACGGAAGATTGGGAACAGCGTAAGTTATCAGATATTTTAGTTGAACGTAATGAGCAACAAGTTGAAACAAATGAATATCCATTAATGTCGTTTGTTCAAGGGCATGGTGTAATACCAAAAGGTGAAAGATATGATAGAAGCTTTTTAGTATTAGATCAATCGAAAAAATATAAAAGAACTGAGCTGGGAGATTTTATATATAGCTCTAATAATTTAGAAACAGGCTCTATAGGAATAAATAAAACGGGTAAAGCTGTAATATCACCTGTATATAGTATTTTTTACGGTGTATCTATTGGTGATAGTCAATTTATTGGGATAATGTCATTATTACCAAGATTTATTGCTAAGATGATTCGATTTAGGCAAGGTGTTGTTTATGGTCAATGGAGAATTCATGAAAAAGATTTTCTTGATATTTCTATATTAATACCATCAGAAGCTGAACGTACTAAGATTACAAAATTAATTCTAAGTATTGAAGAACTTATTACCCTTCATCAGCGTAAGTTAAATAATCTTAAATTAAAGAAAAAAGCGTTGCTTCAGAAACTTTTTCCGAAAAATGGAAAACGATATCCTGAACTTCGTTTTCCAGGATTTACTGATGCTTGGGAACAGCGTAAGTTGTCAGAGGTAACTACTTGTTTTGATAATTTAAGAGTACCAGTCACGGCATCAGATAGGGTACCTGGTAAAATACCGTATTACGGAGCAAATGGTATACAAGATTATGTATCAGGACATACGCATTCTGGAGAATTTGTCTTGATTGCAGAAGATGGTGCTAATGATTTAAATGACTATCCTATTCAATATGTAAATGGAGCGATTTGGGTAAATAACCATGCACATGTGATAGCAGGTTATAAGGAAAAACTAGAAAATAAATTTTTATCTTATTCATTAAAAACTGTAAAAATGACTACCTTTATTGTTGGTGGTGGAAGATCAAAACTTAATTTGAAAGCATTGTTAGAAATACCTATATCAATGCCTAATTATGATGAACAGTGCGTTATAGGGAAATTTATAGAAACGATAGATATAAATATTACCCTTCATCAGCGTAAGTTAGATCACTTACAATTACAGAAAAAAGCATTACTTCAACAGATGTTTGTATAAATAAAGGAGATTTTGTATGGCAGAATCAAAAGCACAGAATATTTCAAGCCAATTATGGGCTATTGCCAATGATTTGCGTGGCACAATGGATGCAAGCTCTTTCAAAGATTACATTCTTCCATTTTTGTTCTATAAATATCTTTCGATTCATCAAGAAGAGTACTTAGTTAATAATGACTTGGTTGATGTTTCAGATGGAAAATCTGTTAATGAGGCATATAAGGAACTTGTCGAAGAGGCAGGCTTAGAGGCTTGTTTAATTGATATTGCAGGTACGTTAGGATATGTTATTAATCCTGAGGATACATGGGCTTCTTTGACTGAAAGTATTCATAATGGCTCAGTTATTCCTAGTGATTATCAACGATTATTTGAAAATTTTAATAAGAATGCTGAAATTAATAAAGAGGCTGCAGCAGATTTTAGAGGTATTTTTAACTACATTAATCTTGGTGACTCTGGACTTGGATCAACAACAGCCGGAAGAACGAAGACTTTAAATGCGGTTGTTACTAAAATTGATGAAATCGAGTATAAAGATGAAAATGGTAAAGATATACTTGGTGAGATCTATGAGTATTTGATTGGTAAGTTTGCAGCTAATGCTGGTAAAAAAGGTGGGGAGTTCTATACACCACATGAAGTTAGTCAAATCTTGGCTAAAATTGTTACTGGCAATATAAAATCTCAATCTGATACTTTCACAGTCTATGACCCTACAATGGGTTCTGGTTCACTACTATTGACGGTTCGTAATGAATTGCCTGATGGATCTCGTCAAGGTGCAGTTAGCTTTTACGGGCAAGAACTAAATACAGTTACCTATAACTTGGCACGTATGAATTTAATGATGCATGATGTTACGTATAATAATATGACACTGAATAATGCTGATACTCTTGAAAGTGATTGGCCAGATGGTCCTGACCGTGATGGGATTGATAGACCACGTTCCTTTGATGCGGTTGTTGCGAATCCTCCATATTCTGCGAAATGGGATAATAGTGAAAGTAAACTTAAAGATCCACGCTTTAGTGAATATGGTAAATTAGCACCAGCCTCTAAAGCAGATTATGCTTTCATATTACATAGCTTATATCACCTAAACAATGAAGGTACAATGGCAATCGTTTTACCTCATGGTGTTCTATTCCGTGGCGCAGCAGAAGGTAAGATTCGCCAAACTATTATAGAAAAGAATTACCTTGATGCGGTGATTGGTTTGCCTGCGAACTTGTTCTATGGCACAAGTATCCCTACAACAATTCTTGTGTTTAAGAAAAACCGTACGACACGCGATGTACTATTTATTGATGCTAGCAATGAGTTCGAAAAGGGTAAAAATCAAAATAATTTAAGTGATAAAAATATTACTAAAATTATTGAAACATACCGAAATAGACAAGACGTTGATAAATATGCACATGTTGCGTCTATCGAAGAAATTAAAGAAAATGACTATAATCTAAATATTCCTCGATATGTAGACACATTTGAGGAAGAAGAAGAACTTAATCTTGATGAAATCAATCGTATGATTGAACAAGATAACCGAGAAATTGCACAACTTGAAAAAGAAATAGCCGAACAATTAGCCCTATTAGGTGTCAAAATGTAAGGAAAAGAGGTAGAAAAGACCAAATAGGACTTTTCTACCTCTTTTTGTATTCTTGGGAACAGCGTAAGTTATCAGATATTTTAAAAGTTAATTCCGGTAAAGACTATAAACATCTAGAACAAGGCGATATACCTGTATATGGTACTGGTGGCTATATGTTAAGTGTGAATGAGTCTTTATCTAATATAGATGCTATAGGAATTGGTAGAAAAGGAACGATTGATAAGCCGCAATATCTCAAAGCACCTTTTTGGACAGTAGACACTTTATTTTATCTTACCGCATTAGATAAGCATTCAATTTTATTCTTATACTATTTAATGCAATTGATGCCTTGGAAAAAGTTTGATGAATCAACAGGGGTTCCTAGTTTATCTAAAACTACTATTGATAATATTAATGGTTATGTACCATCAAATCCCAAAGAGGAAGAATTAATTAGTACACTATTTAATCAGCTTGATAAATCTATTACCCTTCATCAGCAAGAGCCATTTCTATGTGGGAACAGCGTAAATGGTGGGGTAGAATTATGTTGACAATAGAGGAAAAATCCGAACTATTTTATATTTATTACGAAAAATGGATACGAATTTATAAAGAAGGGGCTATTCGTAATGTAACAATGCGAAAATATGAGATAACTCTATTATGGTTAAAAAAATTAGTTCCTGAACTTAAGCTTTCACAATTAAACAGAATATCGTATCAACAATTATTAAATGATTATGCAGAGTTTCATGAACGACAAACAACAATGGACTTTCATCATCAAATTAAAGCGGCTATATTGGATGCAGTAGATGAAGGATTTATTGATAGGGATCCGACGCGGAAGGCCATTATAAAAGGTCGATCACCAAGAATAAAGAAGATTAAATATCTAAATCAGTTTGAATTACATACCTTGTTAGTTAATTTGAAATTGACATCCGAGATTAACTGGGATTGGTTGATATTGATAATAGCTAAAACTGGGATGCGATTTTCAGAAGCTTTAGCATTAACGCCAAAGGATTTTGATTTTTCACATCAATCATTGATTGTGGATAAAACGTGGGATTATAAAGGGAATGGTGGATTTCTGCCAACAAAGAATCGCTCATCAGTTAGAAAAATACAGCTTGATTGGCAAACAATCATAAAGTTCTCAGAATTAATTAAAGGCTTACCTGAAGATAAGCCGATATTTGTGAAAGGTCGTGTATTTAATTCCACAATTAATGGTGTATTAGAAAGATATTGTAAAAAGTTAGGAATACCAGTTATATCAATCCATGGGTTACGACATACGCATGCTTCACTATTACTTTTTGCAGGAGTATCGATTGCAAGTGTCGCAAGAAGACTTGGGCATGCGAGTATGACAACAACACAAAAAACATATATACATATTATTCAAGAAATGGAAAATAGAGATATTGATCTAGTGATGCGGTCTATGGCTGGATTAGCATGAGAATTATTATATAGAAATGGCTTTTACTGATGAAGGGTAATAATACTATCTGTCTGCGACAAAAGACTAGCAATTAAGTTCTGCTCTTTTATTGAATTAGGTATGGCTATACTTTGTTCGATTAAATCAGTTTTACTAATCCCTTTTATTGATGTTCCTTGAAGAACTTTGGCATTTTCTTGCATTAATCGAAATAATTGATATGCAATAAATTTGATATCATTCCCATCAAAATCACTCAAAGATAAAAAATCTTGACTAGTAGTAAAATCTTGATTTATTACTGCAACTTTACCAACTCCAACTCTCGTAACTAAAGCAATTGAATCACGAGAAATTAATTTTGCAGCTGAATTTTTTAATGCATTATTGTCAATAAATTTTTTTATATTAACATGTACAACATCACCTTCAACTAAATCAGATGATTGTATCCAAGGTATATCACCACTCCAATATTCAAGATTAGTCGTTTTAGGAGTCCCTCCACCAGTTTTTATTTTTGCAATATTATCTAACTTACGCTGTTCCCAAGTAATTTTAAGGAGATAAATATGCAGAATTTTGATAATTATGAAAAATATGAAAAAATGAGTGAAACTGAGTTTCGATTAAAGGTAAGTGAATTAGAGGTAAAACTGTCTGAAATTGGATTATCTTTAATTAAAGAATATGCTAGTGGCGGCTTAAAGGCACTACTTTTATTAAATGGTGCAGCTGGTATAGCTATCTTAGCTTTTTTAGGAAATATTTTGGGAACTGAATTTGATCGTTGGATTAGAGGGATTGCATGGGGATTAGTTTTCTTTTCGATAGGTGCCTTTTTTTCAACTATTTCTTGGTTATTTGCCTATATATCACAAACATACTATAACGAAGCTAATGGTAATGATAAAATGATTAAGAATGGTACTATCTGGCGTAATACTACAATTATAACTGTTGTTGTTAGTGGAATTGCTTTTCTTATTGGTGGATTTTTGATATTTTATGTTATAACTAGTTATTAAATTATGAAATAAATGAGAAATATAAGAAGTTCTTATTGGGGTAAT
>OKPQ01000075.1_pt1 | contig 32740 bp, 23 predicted proteins | sample 1611121 | NCBI WGS metagenome assembly OKPQ01 (sample SAMN04436712, study PRJEB24849) | human gut metagenome | biome: human gut; feature: NICU; material: stool | host: Homo sapiens | place: USA: Saint Louis, MO | collected 2010-08-16 | reverse complement strand
CCTATATCGATGATGGAAAAAATACTGATGGGGAAATAACTGTTTTAAAACAGGGAAAAGAAATAAATACGATAAAATGCGATGATGTCTGGGAACAACATTTGGGTGACAGCAATATGATGCATGGTATCCCCGATGAACATTCAGACAATATTAACGAATATGAAAGTAATAAATCCAACTCAGAATCAGAGAAGATATCATCTCAATCACCTGTTAAGATCAAAATAGAAGATACCACTTACAACTTCAAAGGTAATGTCAGTGCTGAGCACACTATAAGAAGACATGTTTATGTTTATGGTATGAAGGATAGTGTAACGATTACTGGTTTAAGTATAGACCGTGGTAGTTGTTATCGGTGGAATACCCGACCAGTAACTCTGGGCTATGGTAAAGGTACAGATTTCTCTCTTGTTATCAGTCAAAAGGTTGCCTATGCAAACTCCGGGTGGAATTGGGTTGAGATGAATAATAGATACTCAAAATGTATGTGGTCTGAAATTGAAATCAAAACCGATAGCGGTACTTATAATTTTAATCTATCAAGGTAAGTGGAAATAAATTTAATGGCGCATAAGTGAGACCTATAATAAATATGTATATAAATGCTTGCTCACCTAAAATGGTGAGCAAGCATTTATTGATATTTTATTTCTAATCTGAATGTGTTTCCTTGTATTGTGCTCATCGCTAAATGGTGCAGCGTGTGGCATTTTTTTCCCATAGCGGGTTCTTTTTCTGGGAGTGGACTATGGGATTGAGGTTAAGGCGTACCTTTATCTCATTGAAAATATGAGGTAATTTTGAATCATTACAACCCTGGCCTATCAACAAAACAACTTGGTTTACTCAGTCATCCACCAACTGTGGCAGCATGAGAATGCTGAGGTTTTTTCTGGACGAAAATCTGTGAATCATTAAGTGGGAACCACAAGCAGTGGTCAATGTTAGGCTGTAGTCGGCGATAGCCCGCAATTTAGTTGCATGCTCAGCCTGCACAGGCTCGCACTCGAAAACATCCCGGTTTGAGCTCAACTGGAATATTTTTCAATAAATAGAATAGTGGGAGTTAACTCAGAAATGCTAGGAAATCCTAGCTTTTATTGTTACTGTGTAACAAAAAAATGAGGTCATCATGAAAACTACGTTATACAAAGATTTCACCTTTGAAGCCGCACACCGTCTTCCCAATGTTCCGGAAGGCCATAAATGCGGCCGTTTACACGGACACTCTTTTGTCGTACGCCTTGAGATTACCGGTGAAGTTGATAAACACACAGGCTGGATTATTGATTTCGCTGAACTCAAGGCCATTTTCAAGCCGACGCTAGATCGCCTGGATCATTACTATCTCAATGATATTCCGGGATTGGATAATCCCACCAGCGAAGTGCTTGCTGAATGGATTTGGAATCAGATTAAGCCGCAACTCCCAATCCTTAGCGCAGTCGTCGTTAAAGAGACATGTTCTGCAGGATGCATTTATCGCGGTGAATAATAATTTACTCAGGTAGCCAAATTTATATTGGCTACCTAGCCTTATTAAGGCTTATTGTTATATTTAACTAATGCAAAAATAATATTTAATATATCGCAATAAATTAGCCATTTAGTTCTCATCGATTCAATTTAACTTGCCTTAACTCAAACTTAATACTGTCAACACTAAAAAATAGCAGTTGCAAAAGAGATTTTCTCTATAGAAATCAATTATCCCAAAGTGAATTAATCACATCAATTTGTTATCTGTGAACTTACTAAAAACTTTGATTTTTTTCACTTGAATATGGGATTTATCTCAGTATTCTATCACTATCGACTGAACTTTTGCTTCTCTATGTGTGTCGTTCAGACATGGAAACCGCTTACTTCACCCCATGACTGTCCATTTTTCGCACAGATCATACATGCGAAGACAATTTCAAGGATTGTGATGATGAGCATATTATCTATTGGATCGCTGGTTATTTCTGAGCATTTTGAAGGCATCGGAAAAGTCGTCAGCATTGATACTGATGCAAACAATGCAATAGTTGCTTTTTTTGAGTCGCCTGCACACCCCTATACACGTCAGGTTACAATTAGCCTTGAGAACTTGACACCGACGATTCCCTATGAAGAAGTTGTCGTCTACTGTCTTGAACCACAAAGTCAACGTTGGACGCGCGCTCGATTCGGTGGATCGCGACCTAATGGTGATTTTTTGGTCATTTTTCGCGAAGATGACGCAACGACGCTGCCTATCGATAAGATCTTCATACTGAACAAAGCACCCGATAAACCTATTAATCCTGCACATTTTCTGGCTTACCAGGCCAATGACGCTCCCTTCTTCTTTCCTCGCCGACACTCCTTCATCAAGACCTATATCCAGCAACGCGCTTCCTGCAGGGGTCTAGCATCCATTTCCAGCAGCGCTGTCGAACTGGAACCGCATCAACTGGCCGTTGTACGGCGAGTATTACAAGATAAAACGCCGAAATATATTCTGGCGGATGAAGTGGGTCTTGGGAAAACCATTGAAGCAGGTATGGTTATCCGTGAACATGCCCTGGAAGAAGCGGGGCATGTCAGTATGCTTATCGCCGTGCCAAGCCAACTCGTCAGTCAGTGGCGGGAAGAATTAGGTGAACGTTTTCAGCTAAAACAGTTGCTCGTTGGTGTCTCGGCAATGCTCTCCTTGTTAAAGCAAGATGGCGCTGCACAAGGGATTGTTATCTGTAGTTATTCTGAGGCTTGCCTCCTGCTAAGCAGAGGATTCTCACCATCCCTGATGACCATTGATGAAGTCCATCAAATTGCCGACTGGCCGTGGTCTACAGACGAAGACCAGCGTGATGATTTCAAACTGATATCACAAACATGTCAGAAAGCACATTACACATTGCTTCTCACCGGTACGCCACTGCATGGCCATGAGCGCAACTTCCTGTCGATGCTGCACTGCATCAACCCGGAAGCATTCCAGATTGATGAAAACCACCTGCATGCATTCACCGAACTAGTGAAAAATCGTGAGAGCCTTGGCGGTATTTTCTCTTCTCTAGTTCCATCTGTGTCTAATATTAGTCTTCGCCGTAACCTTGAAGAGGTTCTGGTGCAATTCCCCGACGACCATCAGTTGGCAACGCTATGCCAAGGACTGTTTCCACTGATCGGGAGATTTTCTCAGCCAACACCTGAACGTGAAGCGGGTATTAAAGCGATACGACTACATCTTGGCGAGCATTACCGCATCCACCACCGTCTGCTGAGAAATCGCCGTCAGGTTGCACTGAGTCAGGATGAAAGCAAAAACCTGAATTTGGATCTTCTCTTCCCTGGTCTGAATGGCGTGAAGGAATCTCACTGGCAAACCGAAGGACTAACCCTGGATGAGTTGCTGGAAGAGTATCGCGCTATGGCCGTACTACCGCAAAACCAGCATTGGTCGTTAAAAGAAGCGAACTACATCGCCTGGATTGACGATCTCTTTTCCAGTCCGATTTGTGTTCTGCAACGGGCAAAAGCCATTCTCACAGAGTCAACGGGACTGCCCAAGGATGAGCAAGCCTTACTGGAACACATCGTCTCGACGGCTAAAAATGAGCAACAAGCTATCGATAATATGCTGGCCGCATCGCTTAATGATTGGCTAAATCAATTTCCAGATGGCAAAGCGATTGTCTTCTGCGATCGCCCTGAACTGGCACAGCACCTGTCAGTAAAGATGAGCATTCTGCTGGACTACACGATAGAACGCTATCAGCCAAGCCAACCACTGCAGTTCACTCAGGCGCAAAACCCCGTTCGGGTGCTATTGTGCGATAGAAGCGGCGAGGATGGGCTGAATCTCCACGGAGGACGTCGCCTGGCCGTTCACTATGGTTTGCCGCGCTCCTGCAGCCGGATTGAGCAACGTCTCGGCCGTCTCAACCGCTACAGCGCCAACCTGCGTGGTGTCAAACCAGTTCAAAGCCTGATACTAAAAAACCATGTGACCGATAGCTTACGCAATCAGTGGGCCGACATTCTGGTGAACAGCATTGGCGTGTTTAACAACACCATCGCCAGCCTGCAGTTTGTGCTGGATGACTATATCGGTGATGCCTGGAATAGACTGTTCCTCGAAGGCCCACAAGTGCTGGGAAACCTTGCTGCAGAATTCCCCGGTGAAAATGGCGTCTTGGTCAGAGAGACTAACAAAATCAACATGCAGGAAAAATTGCTGGCGATGGATGAAGAAGTCTCGCAAGCGGCACTTTTCGCTCAACAGTTGAGTAATGACGATCTCATTGCAGCAGAACAGTGTAAAGCACTGACGTCATGGATCTCTCAAGGATTGCGTTTCCGTTCATCAGGAAATGCTGAAGAAGGGATGCGCTTTAGTTTTGAACTAGCTGAACGCAGTTCTGGGACGCTGGTAGATTTCAAAACATTCCTGACAACCTGCATGCTCAGCTTCGACAAAGAGGGAGGCAATCCGCCTTCTACCCATCTGATGAGTGCAGAACGTATCCCTGCCATTGACGGGACAACGGTTTATCCTTTGCGTTACGGCCAACCTTTCGTCGATGCGATCTGGCAGTTACTTAATCAGGACGCACGAGGCAGTTCGGTGGCGATGCTACGTATGATTAACGCAGAACTGAATGAACCTCGCTATTTCTTCCAGATGAGTTGGCTCATTACTGGCTGCGATCCGCTAAGCCCTTACGCCACTCTTCGTCAATGCGATGAACTGGAGCCGCCACGCATTGTTGAGGAGTGGGTAGCTGCAGACGGTTCTCAGGTGACAAATCCACAACTGCTTGGAATGCTGAACAGCGAGTACAGCAAGACCCCTTCTGCCACAAAAAGTTATGTGGACCTCAATCTGCGAGCCACTAGATGGCAAGAAATTGAAGAGCTGATTTCCGCTGATGCGTGGAAAGAACAGGTTGAGCAGGTATATGATAAAGCACTGCAAAAACAGCGTGATTTGTCTCAAGCCAACGCTTATATCCAGCTGATGTCGGTAAAAGCGATCATTCTTTGCAGTAGCAATATTTTATCTGGAGTCGCCTGATGACGGAACAATGGTCACGTCTGCAGTTTGCGCTAACCACCTATTTTACCGATGACGTTACCTTCAAAGAGGGGATTGAAAATCCCTTCTTCCTGCGGTTAATGAACATCATCATCGACCCTACTGCGGGCCTGAATGATATTTTTTCCGGCTATGCTGATGCCCTTCGCACCGCACAGGTGAGCGGCATTGAAGATCCCTGGCTGCCTTCTCCGCCGACTCTGACGGAGACCCCAGACCCACTTTGGGGGCTGGAAAAATCCGTCGTGGGACAGACGCTGTCACTCTCTGCTGAAGCGGACCTGACGGGCACCCAGACCACTTACCAGCGCCGAACCCGACGTAACTTATTGCAGCCGGAAATGGATCCGGCGCTCAAGAACCTGCTGGTCGACACGCCCCATACGCACTACCGTGGCTTCGGACAGCAGGCGGCAATCCGCACGCTGCTCACCTCCGACGTCAACAGCACTCTGGTAGTGAATCTCCCCACCAGCTGCGGTAAAAGTCTTATCACGCAAATCCAGGCCATCAGTGCGCCGTTCGGTTCGCTAACGCTGGTGATTGTCCCAACGGTCGCCCTCGCCATAGAACAAGCGGATTTTATGCGGGACATGCTGCGTCAGGCTGAGCAGGATCACGGAGGAACCTATGCCTGGGTTGGCGGTCAGGATCACACAACGCGCCAGACGCTGAAAGAGCGGTTGAGAAACGGCTCACAGCGCGTGCTGTTTTGTTCGCCGGAGGCGGCAAAATCGTCGCTGGTTCCGGTACTGTTTGACCTTGCGAAAAATAACCTGATTGGTGCCGTCGTTATCGACGAAGCCCATCTTATAGACCAGTGGGGCGCTGAATTCCGCCCTGATTTTCAGCTAATTGCGCCGCTGATTCGTTCATTAAAAGCCCTGCCCGGATGCCGTTTTCGCACCCTGCTGCTCTCCGCCACCTGGAGCCAGAACACCCGTGATGTGATTGTTGAGCAGTTCCACTCAGATGAGAGCGAGCTGATCGAAGTTACGGCGAACTTCCTGCGCCCCGAGCCCGAATACTTCGTGCATGCTGAGCCCAACCCTGGTGCGCATCAGCAGCGCGTGGAGCAGTTGCTGATGACGCTGCCACGCCCGCTCATCCTCTATTGCACCACGAAGGAAGAAGCGGAAAACTGGCATCACCGACTCCAGCAACAGCATTACCAGCGTGTTGGCCTGTTCCATGGAGACACGGAAACCCTGGCCCGCAAAAAGCTGATTTCACAATGGGCAAGCGACCAACTGGACATCATGATTGCCACCTCGGCGTTTGGCGTAGGAATGAATAAGAGCAACGTCCGTACGGTCATTCATGCCGCCATTCCGGAAAATATCGATCGCTATTATCAGGAATGTGGACGTGCCGGGCGCGATGGCAAAGCCTGTCAGGCGCATCTGGTCTGGCACAGTGCGCAAATGGAGACGGCAGAAAGCCTATCGGTTGAAAAACTTATCAGTGTCGAAAAAGGCTACCAGCGTTGGATGGCCATGTTTGATCAATACCAGCCCAGCGATATCGCCAGTTACAGCGTCTCACTGGATACCAAACCCGATCATATCGACTATCAGGGCGATCGAAATCAAGCCTGGAACCGCAGAACCTTACTGTTGATGCAGCGCACCGGGCTGATTGAACTGGTGTTTGCAGCCCCTGAACTGCCAGAAAACCTGCGAAAAGACGAAGAAGAAAACGCTCAGGCGGTTCACGATTGGTTTGCCCGGTACTACAACAAAGTGCATATCCGTCACTGCAACGACTCGCACCACTCTAAAGAGTACTGGAATACCTTTGTTGATAAGGCCCGCCAGGAAGAACTGGATAAGCGCCGCGCGGCATTTACCCTGTTGAAAACCTGGATCCTCGACCCTCGCCCTTCCTTGTGCCAGATACTAAGAAAATTTTATATTTATCAGAACCATGCGCCAGAAATAACCTGCGGCGGATGCCCGGGGTGTCGGGCTCAGGGTAAAGGCGCGTTCTCCCCGACAGTCGGGGCCGATGTGGAAATTTTACGAGCGACGCCGAAGAAACGAGCGCGCTTCGCTGGTGCCGTCAGGAAAGTGTATTACAGCGATGAACTGGAAATGAGAACTCTGCTGTCAGAACTCCGCGTACCGCTTCGTCAACTGATCGGCTCTGGCGATTACGAGACCATCCGGGCAGATAAGGCCGATTTCAGGCATCTGGAACGCGCCCTGGATTCCATCTCTCGCTTCTGGTGTGTGCAAAAACTTGCCGCACCCACTTCCGACAGCGCGGAAATTGTGATTGTGGCTAACACTGCCACAGCGCTACCGGATCTACCGGCCTCGCGATATGAACGCATCATCATCGCCCCGCAGCACCTGGCCGATCCGCAGCATCCTTACAGAAAATGGTGGGAAAGCGCAGGCAACGCGCAACCCCTGGACACTTTTATCAGGCAACTACAGCATGTCAATCATCAATAACGCAAACCCAGGAAGCAGCCTGGTGCTGATCCCCTTGTTTGATCGCATTGTACAAAATGCCCAGGCACCGCTTTCCCCGGAAGCGGTTGTGGCCCGCTATCGGCCCAATAACTTGCCCGCTAACGATAACGCCTGGGGAAAAATCAGAGAGAACCTCGCCTTTTGGTGTCGACTGGGACTCTGGCCGATGGAAGAAGAGAGGATCCTGCCGCAGCCCAATGAAACTCGTCCGCTCTATCAGCGCGTGCTGCAATGCACTATTGATGCCTGCAAAGAAAAAGGTATCGCTGAAGGTAAGGAATGTGAGCCATTGTGGCGAGTGCTGACCTGTTTGATGAATCTTCAGCAGCACTCATTAGGCGGCAAGGAACCGTTGGCCCCGAATATCATCACTGAAAAACTGCAAAGATGGCTTCCGACCGAAACCATTAACTCCAATACCGAAAAGCTGGTCAGGGAATATGGACGCTATCTGGGCTTTCTGGAACTGGCCCCGGACCAGAACTACTACACCGATCCAACCCGGGCAATTCAGTGCTTTTTGCCGCAGATTTTTGGCGAGCAAAAAAGCCTCTCCATTAAAACCTTCATGGCCAATATGGCTGAAGTGATGCCGATGATGGACGGTGGTGAGTTTCGGGTAAAAGTGCAGGAGATCATGAGCGAACGGAACTGGTCTGCACCGGAAGGTAAGAATATCAGCACCAGTACATCACTTGCGCTACGTCGTCTGGAAATCGACCAGAAAATTCAGCTGATCGTTGGGAGTGATGACGCCGCCTCATTATCGCTGCAATTGCCCAATGGTGAAATCCGTCCAGTCAGCCAGATCAGTTTCAGGGAGGCCGCACAATGAGCATCATGAATTACTGGCCGTTACTTGAGCATATCGAGCAGTGCATCCGTAACGAAGCCGAAGAGTTGCAGGATGATGTGCTGTTAGCGGTACATGAGCCGATGGTGCTTACCCGTCGTGACGTTAACAACAACCAGGCTGTCCTCAGAGATGAAGACCTGTTTACGCAACTGCTCACTACCGAGCGAGCTATCCCGCTCATCGGCCGTTCAGGGATGGGAAAATCGCATCTGGTACGCTGGTTGGACTGTCGTCTCAAAAGCCATCTGCATGCAAAAGGCGAACTGGCAAAATGGGAAATTGTTCGTATCCCGAAAAACGCCAGCCTGCGCCAGGTTCTGCTGCTGATCCTGAAAAATCTGCACGGCGATTTTTTTGATGATGTGCGCAAAAGCGTCGACGATGTGGCTGAACAACACTCCGCTAAAGATCTCGCTGACCTGATGCTGACCATGATGTCTCATCAATTGGAAAGCATGTATAACGAGGCGATGAAGCTCGGTCAGGAATATGAATCGCAAGGGAAAGAGATTCCAACAGAGATCGGCAATCGCCTTGATGCGATTAACGAGGAAGTTAGCAATGGTATTGGTAAACTCATTACCGATCCAAAATTCAAAGAAGACATACTTCAGCCAGGGCATTGCATCTACAGACGAGCCAGTCGCATGAGCGATGGGCTTAAAGACGGCGATGAGGATCACGATAACTACGAACTTGTACCTGACGATCTCTTTTTCCAGAAAAATATCGATGATCTGTCGTCACCTGCCCGAGAGTATATTCGCCATTCCCGCATCGATGAAGAGGGGAATGAGAGAGCCCGTATTCAGGCGGTCAGCGTTCTGAATGAAGCGATGCATGCGGCGTTAAAATCGCTATTTGCCAAACTCTTTACCTTCAACGGCGGCAACTTCCAGGAGTTGTTCCAGCAAATTCGCAGTGAGTTGCTCGCACAAGATCGCCGCCTGGTGATCCTGGTGGAAGATATGGCAGCCATTTCGGCCATTGAAGACGTGCTGATCGACAGCCTAATCCAGGAAGGTATGCGCGATGGGGTAAAAACGCTCTGCCCGGTGCACTCAGTCATTGCAGTCACCGATAACTATCCGGGCTATAAGCGCCGCCAGGAAACGCTGATGACACGCGCAGGCTATGAGTGGAGCATTGAAAGCACCGATAGAGACAACAATGAAGAGCGGATTGTGTCTCTGTGCGGTCGTTATCTGAATGCGGCACGCCATGGCGCATCAGCCCTGAAGCAGTCGCGGGCAGAAGGTTTGGCCGACTGGCCTCCAATATGGAATGATGACGTAGCGCCGGAATGGTTGGCGGACTTTGGGACGACAGACAAACAGCAGGTTCCGCTGTTCCCGTTTAACCGTAACGCTATCCGGGCGCTGGCAAATAAAAACTGCCGCGACAGCAGCGGCCAACTGGCTTTTAACCCACGAATTGTGATCAACCGTATCCTGCTGGATATTTTACGTGATTGTCGCGTTGAGGCAGAGCACGGGGCATTCCCACCACCAAACTTTGCCGGAATAATCACGGATCCTGAAATCCAGCATAAAATCAACCAGCTAACTACCAGCAGGACGAGCAGTGCAGCCTCTCTGGCTGCATTGTGGGGATACGGCAGTCACTCTTGGGAGGAGATTTGCCAGCAATTACCATCAGGTGTCGCCGAGGCCTTTGGTTTGAGCGAGTTAGCCGATAAAATATCTGCTAATAAAGGCAAAAACATAGATAAAAACAAAAACAAAAACAAAGACAAAGACAAAGACAAAGACAAAGACAAAGACATTTTTCCACCGCCACCACCGCCGCCGGAAAAAACGAGTCTGCCTTTTGTTAAACACCTTAAAGCCTGGGTCAACGACCAGGCAATTTTACCTCAGGATGTTGCCCGCGATCTGCGCGCAGGACTTAACAATTGCTATGAACTCTATGCCCAAGTGGAATTTTTCAGTATGGCAGAGCGGCCTTCACTGATTGAGCGTAATCCTTTGATCAGTCTGCCACTGGCGGCTTCCGATCCTTCGAACGCCATTGTGAAATTCTATGACCTCAAAGACCTCAACGATCCGCTACGCAGGATAGAGATCTACAACGTGTCGCTGGCGATTTTGCGTATCCAGCATTACGCCAACAAAAACGAAGGGCTTAGCTACCCTGAAGCGATGGAAGACTACGCCCACTATGAAAACTTTGTCAGTTGGTGGGTGCCGCAGTCCACGGAGATTGTAATCAACCACGCCCGGGCGCGGAAACTGAAGCCTGCGCTGCGTAATCATTACCAGAAAGCGCTGCTGCTGGGCCTGTTGACTGGCAAAGAGAATCCAGCGGAGCTCATTGATGCGCTTTGCCTGACGCAGAAAGGCGTCGGTCGAACCGAGGGGAAAACTCGCGGGCGTACCGCAGACTCTACCCCATCCGACTTCTGTTTCTACGGGCTCGAAGCCAACCAGAAACCACATTCCAGCATAAAAGTGGCTGAAGCCCGGCAGGCAGCTCTTCAGGGTTGGGACGACGCACGCGACGCATGGCTTTCTCAGGTTGCCGTCCCTGAATTAAGTTCCGGGCTCACCTCAACCCGCGCACTCGAAGCCGAAGTGCTCACCTCCGCGCTGAAAGAGATCCAGAAAGAACCGCTGGGAGCGGATGTGCAACGTGCGGCCGAGACCGTCCGCAAAGAGATCGCCTCAACGATCGAAAATGCTCAACTCTTTGAAAATATAAAAAATCAGGATGATTTCATTGCTCTCCTCGATGAGTGGCAGACGTTTATCGAAGCGGTTCGCACCCAATATTACCCTCAGGAATCCGAGCAGATCAGAAACTCATCATGGTTGCTGGGTGAAATTGAAGCGTTAAGAGTGGATGCAGAGGCCAGTCTGAACACGCTGCTCACGCTTAATTCCCTCATCAAACAGAAAGATGCCTTCATGTTGTGGCATGACATTTCCCATCTGGATGGTGATTATGTCAGCCGTATCGGCCACCTTCTTGCGCAGTGGCAGAACATTCAATCGAAAATCAGTTTTACGCTACAGCAGGTAAACAGTAAGGGTGACGCGCCGAAACTCGAAAGTGCCCGCAGGCAGGTTGAAGAGAGACTGAAAAATCTGGCAACTGATATCAGTGCCTCTGGGGTGAATGAATGAGTACGTTACGCCAACAGCTTGCAGAGATGCAGAAGCAACTGGACTTAAGCGTCCAGGCGAGTAAAGCCACGCAAATTATTGAGAAATGCTGCATCGTTATCTCAAAAACCGACACCGTCGCCGGGCATTATGGCCGCCTTAAATACCAATACCCGGCCCTGCAAAGTCTGCCGTCTGACTTGAGGGTCAATTGGAAAGAGGATCAGCGGAATGAACTCAAAAATGCGGCTAACAGCGTCAATAACCTGCTGTCGCAGTGGAGCCGCTGGCTGAATAATCAGACCCAGCTCACAGTCGCTGCCAATACGCAAGCGTCTGATGAACCGTTGGATGAAACGCTTACAACGCAGGAACCCACGGCCTATGACATTATTCAGAATGACTCTCTGACTAACTGCGTGAGCCAGGCACTCAGCCTGCACCGCACGCTGAGCGACCAGTTGAAAAACGCATGGGAAGAGTGGCAGCAGATCCTGTATCAGCAGATTCAGGTTGACAGCAAAACCCTCGATGCTCAGCAGAAACTCGAGAAACTGAAAGAGATTGCTGACGAATACCTAAGCCTGCGCGACAAGTTTGACACCTTGATCCAGCCTTTGCCTGAGAACGGCGAGAGCGTGACAAAGATACGGGCAATGGCGGAGCACCTGAACACTCTGCGCGGCATGATGAAAACCGACTGGCCTGAAGCGGTGCAGCATTTCCTGGATCGAATCAATGGCCCACAGCGAAGCAAACCGACACTGAGTGCACTGACGACAGAAGTGTTTGAGTGGCTGCGAGATGAAGACATGTTGGAAGAATTTGTGATTACAAGGAAATAGTGACATGACTGCTGAGGATATAAGTCGTCTGCATACGGCGCTGGATGTACTCGAAGGGCGCGAAGCTGAGTTGCTGGTATGGGGAGACACGGAAGGCGCCTTTACGGATGCGGATATTCTGTCCCTGTTTGCCCATCATTTTCCTGATGATAATGGCAAAGTGCTGATGCAGGATCTTCAAGACGCCGCGATGTTATTTAGCATCCCCAATACTCAGGGAATGAGGCTATATCGCACTCGTATGGCGGAATCTGTTCATCTCTTTCGCCATCAGCGCCAGTGGTTTCGCGGCCAGCAGTTGAATCGCACGCGGTCGCTGGTGGCTGACTATCGCTTTATCCGCCGCCCGCGCAGTTACCCGGCAAGGATATATCCGGCTGAAGAGGTGCTGAATCAATGGTCCGACGTTGAGTGGATGAACGACATTAAACGTCAGGCCCTGCTAACGCTTATCGGTGATTTCTCCATAGCCGGTTTTCAGTCTAAGGCTACGGCGCGCATCCTGCGGGCATGGGATTTTCACAGCAGTCACCCACATGCCAAAGAAGCAACCGCCACCATCGTATGTGCCGGCACCGGCAGCGGTAAAACCCTGGCGTTTTATCTGCCTGCTCTAACATCACTTATCAACGATCTGCAACGCGACCGCTTGGCGCGGGTTCGCTCACTGGCCCTGTATCCTCGTAAAGAGTTACTTAAAGACCAATTTATGGAGACTTGGGGAAAATGCCGCGAAGTGGACACCCAGGTGCAGAAACTTTCCGGGCGAAAAATCCGCATTGGCTCCTTCTTTGGCGATACGCCGTACAGCATCCAGTTCGTTGATAAAGACAAAGATCTTCCTTTTGATCTGCTACGTTGCAGCACTCCAAAATGCCAAGGCGAAATGTGCTGGAAAGCGGAAGATATCCGTCAGGGCAAAGAGATCTTGCGTTGTACGCACTGCACGCACAGCGTGGGTGAAGATGAAGTGGTGCTCACCCGCGTCTCATTGATGAATAACCCACCGGATATTTTGTTTACCACCACTGAAATGCTCAACCAGCATCTAGGTAACAACAAGGCCAGCCATCTGTTCGGCGTCGGCATGAACGTAGTTGCACCGCCGGTGGTTCTGCTCGATGAGGTCCATACCTATTCAGGCAACAGCGGCGCGCAAACCGCCTATCTACTTCGTCGCTGGATGCAACTGGCGCGCTGCCGCCCGCATTTTGTTGGCCTCTCGGCAACGTTGAGCGATGCTGAGAGGTTTTTCGCAGACCTGGTAGGAGCCAACAAAAAGCATGTCATGCTTATTGAGCCCGCTTTCCAGGAGATGGTAGACGAAGGGGCTGAATATCTGTTGGCACTGCGAGGCGATCCCGTTTCGCAAACGGCGCTGCTCTCTACCACCATCCAGACCAGTATGCTGGCACGCCGGATTATGGATACCCGCAAAGCCACGTCGCACGGCACCTGGGGTCGCAAAACCTTCGTCTTTACCGACGATCTTGATATCAATAACCGCCTCTACCACCAGCTTTGCGATGCCGAAGGGTGGCGTACGCGCGGACAACAACTTCTGTCTAACGAAACTCCGCTGGCAGCTCAGCGTAACGAAAACAATGGTGCTTCCGACGCATTGACCCTTGCCGGTCAAAATTGGCGAATGGTGATCGATATTGGGCATCCTCTTGATGGTCACGATCGTGCCATCGTGGCGCGGACATCCAGCCAGGACGCTGGAGTCAATCCTAAAGCCGACATTGTCGTGGCAACCGCCTCGCTGGAAGTCGGTTTTAACGATCCTTCAGTCGGGATAGTGATTCAGCATAAAGCACCGCGCAATGTCGCCTCTTATCTGCAACGCAAAGGCCGTGCCGGGCGCTCAAGAACCATGCGCCCCTGGATGGTGGTCGTGCTGTCAGAATTCGGCCGCGATCGTGTGGTGTACCAACGTTATGAGGAACTGGTGACACCGGAAATCAAGGGCCAGTCGCTCCCTCTAGGCAATATCCATATCCAGAAAATGCAGGCAGCGATGGCAACTCTGGACTGGCTAAGCATGAAGATCCCTGGCAGTAACATCTGGTCATTGCTGAACAATCCGCCCAAAAGCAAAGAGCAGCAAGGGCATCTGGAGCGCATGCTCACTTTGATTTCAGCCGTGCTGGAAAAGAATGTCTCTCAGCAGGAACTAGAACAATACTTATTCTACGCGCTCAAAATAACCGAGTTGCAACTTCAGCGCGTTATGTGGTCTCCGCCACGCTCTATCATGATGGAGTTGCTCCCGACCTTGAAGCGCCAATTGACCACCCGGTGGTCGCTGATGGGTACTCCCGGCGCAGACAGATCGACGGGGCGTTCACCACTACCTTCGTTTATTCCAGCAGCCCTCTTCAGCGAGTTGAACTTGCCTGAACTGAGCATCCAGCTTGAACGCCGCTTTACGAAATATGAAAATCTGCCATTTATTCAGGGCCTGAAGGAGTTTGCACCGGGTCGCATCTCCAAGCGCTACGCCATTTATTCCGATCTGGAAGCCGATTGGCTGGTGCCAAACAATTTTGTGCCGCAACTGAACCAAGTTTCAGACATCGATTTCGAGATCAACGAGGCATTTGGTGATACCTGGCAGCCGGAGTGTCTGGTAACCCTTGCGGATGCATCGCAGCTAAAAGTCATTCGTCCTCTGCAAATTATTACCCGAGCTCTTGATTTTAAACAGAATCTGACTGAGAAGAGTAATTCTCAGCTAACGTGGCACACTCACTTTTCCACAGATGCCCATGCCGAAACGATGGCGATCCCCGCTGGGCCATGGAACACAGTGTTGCGGTCCGCCACGTTTTATACACATCAACATATGACACCCCTTGAACTGACGCGTTATGCCACCGCCGCCAGCGCTTCGCTGCGCAGTAAAAGCAAACAGCAGGCCTGGGTGAATTTTAGATGGGTCGAAAATGGTCACCCAGTCGCAGTTGGTGCCCGCCAGTGGGTGGATGGCATGAAGCTGAGTTTTACGCTGCCTCCCGCACTGCATCAGCAGGTCATGAATGATACAAAGTTAGCCGGGTCTCTCAGAACGCTCTATTTCCGCCACTGTATTAGCAGTGAAGCTCGTTTTGAATATGACAGTTTCACCGCTGACTGGATCTACGAGTGCTATATGGCGGCGCTGACCAAAGAAGTTGTCAGCAGCACAGCCCTAGCTGATGCAATTCACGCTCTACGCACGCCAGAGGGCAGAGAGTCGCTGGCGACAATTGCCGACTCGCTGTTCCAGGCCGAAAATAGTTTTGAAAACAACGAAGATGGAGAGGGCTCAGCGGAGCGCCAGGAGCTACAGCAGCAGTTGAGGAATCTGTTCAACGAGCCGGAACTGCTTGCAATGCTTGATACGCATAGCGCCGTGTTGACTGACGACCTCAGCCAAAATACCTCTTTTTGCCGGTGGCTCCAGACGTTGTTGATCAGCACCTTCTCAGGTGCCGTAAAACAGACCAGCCATATGTTGCTGCCTGAGGTGGACGACAGAGGACTGCTCGTTGACGCCGTTCTTAATGGGGAGCAACTCGATATCTGGCTCACCGAATCAGAGCCTGGGGGCTGCGGGATTATCACCCGCCTCGAAGAAGCGTTCCACGGCGATCCGGTCGCCCTGCTGAATCTGTTTATTCGTAGCTTTGCCGCCAGCGACTACGAGCAGATCGATGATGATCTCTTCGAGCTGCTCTCGCGACTCCCTTCAAACACCACATTGCAGCAGACGCTGAACGATTTACGCTTGGCGGGGAGTCATCATGATCGCCGGATTGCGAATGGAAACCTACGCACTGAGCTAAAAAAACAAGGATTTGCGCTTTCTCACAGCTTTATGTCTGTGCTGCATACCCGCATCCTTCGCCCTGGCAGCCAGCTTTCTCACGATCGGCGCTTGCTGGACTATCTGCGCGAATGGCGGGCGCTGGAGGCCAAGGCTGGTTATGAGATTAACCTGAACATTTTTGCCCATACTCAGGCAATTCAGGAACTTCCCGGAGCGAACGTCACAAAAATTTTCGACCGTTCTTGCCAGATTCAGGGCATGCTGTGGCAGCGTGGCAATACTATCCGCCAGTCGATACTCAGCTACTACAACCCCTTTGATAACGGGCCAAAACTCACGGAAAGGCTGCTGCTCAGCACCTTGTTCTGGCAACCTGCGACGCAGATTGATGTGACATACAGCGACTGGCTTTCGCAGATCCACACGGCGATCTCTCGCGAAGGGTTTGCTGAATTACTGATCCCCCGGGAAGCCCGCCAACAGGTGGTACAGACCGTATCCGCGTTACAACTGGTACCTGTCGATTATTTCGGCCTGCACCTCTACCCGAGAATTGGGGCCGTCGACTATCGAGGCGGCAACATCGTGTTGCGAGTCGAACTGGCTGAAGCCCTGCAGTAAGGAGAACGATGAATGGAAGAGCAACGACAAATATTTCTCCATGGACCTCTCGGACAGCGACAACTGAGGGAAGTACTGAGTGCGCAGTTCAGTGGGCTTATCCTGTACCCTGAACTCATCTGGCTGATCTCGCCATGGATGAGCGATTTTGACGTCATTGATAATCGCGGGGGGCAATGGAGTTTTCTTGATCCGTCGTGGGGTGCCAGAATGGTCAGTTTCCAGGAGCTTCTGGCGACGGCGGTGAATAACGGCTGTTCACTCAGGATAGTCACTCGCCCGGACACGCTTAACAAAGTGTTCGTTGAGCGACTGCAGGCAAGACTTTCGCCGAATCATGATATGCAATGCTCCTATTATGAGAACCTACATGCCAAAGGCATGTTAACAAAGCACTTCTTTCTGAAAGGTTCGATGAACTACACCTGGAGCGGTGCGAACCTTAACGATGAGCATTTGCTGTTCTCCAGCAACAAAACCCTCATTTCTGACGCACTGATTGAATTCGGTGGGCAATATACCTTCGGTGACAGTGATGAATAATATCCCCTCTTGGATTAGGGCCTTCTTTGGCGAAAGCAATTTGCTCAACCTTGATAAACTGCTAAGCGACTCTCCCGGTGCTTACGCGCCCGAGCAGAAAAATGCGCTGTTGCCTCTTGTGGAGAGCGCGCTGGACGGTGAATGGCCCATTATTCTGCCTTGGTGCGACCGCCAACACTGGGTTTTCTTCGCGATGGCAGAAGATGAACGTACCCTGCAGGAACTCACCAAAGTTATCAATGCCCGGTTTGGTTCAGCCGACGTTGAGCCCGACCGCCGAATTTACTTTAGCCCGACTTCTGGCCCGACTTTTACGGCAGAAACCGCATTGCTCGAACATAGCCCTGCAGGGTTTATTCGTATTGAGTTGCTGGAAGGTAAACGTGAGGATAAGCAGGCAAAAACGCGGGTTTTTGCCGCCCTGAAAGAGTTGATTGACCTGTTCCGACTGCGTCCATCTCTCGTTCGCACCCGCAAGCGCCCGTTTGGTCGTATCCTTAGCGATTTCATGCTGGCAACAAATCAAAAAGAGGTGGAGGCCAGCAATGACTTTCTGCAAGAACTGCGTGATAACGGTCTGCTCTCCAAACGCAATCTGCTGCTACTTGAGCTTCAGCAGGCCGGGAAATGGCAAAATTGGGATGCCCTGCTAAACCACCAAGACCTGCCAGATCTGATCAGGGGGCGCATTCCCTCGTCGCTGACCAGAATGCTGCTTGCCGCTTATCAGCACCGCTATCTGGGCCATGATGCCCTTAGCTACATGCAGGAGACGCCATCGGTTTTGCGCCCAGCCTTCCTTGCCCTCCAACCGCTTTTTACGCAGGTTCCACTGCTAGGAAGCGAGGAAGGGGAAATTAACTCCTGGAGAAGTTGGGCGATTGGCGTGGCGCTGGTGGGTGAACAAAACCTGCTCAGCATGATACCTGACACGCTGAAATCAGGATGGCTTCAGGAATTACAGCACTGGGCCGAACTCAAGAGCACCGTGTACGATACTCCAGCCTCTTCTCCTGTCTCGTTGTCGCTGCCGCCAACAACACTTGAATCTCTGGCCAGTTATCTACAAACGTCGTTGACAGCCACAGCCGAAACGCTGGGAAGCTATGCTGAGATGCTCAGCAAGCTAGATCCACAACTGATTGATCAAGCTCAGAAAATCCCTCTTCTAAAAACGCTGATTGAGAGCATCAACCGGCTTACTGCCACGAGCATCACCGGCTGGGACAACTGGTTCTCGCGCCTGCGCGAACCCGATGCCGATAGAAACGCTCTGATGCAAATTGTCGCGCTGGAGAGCGAGCACTGGCCAGCCACCTCCTTCCAAGAATCGGCTTTTGTTCACCTGCTGGCGCAGGATTTTCCGCCGCATGCCTTTTCAACACTACGCAACGCCATGCCCGCCTTTATCGAGTGGCTGGGGAAAAACCAACTGCAATTGCAGAGTACAACATGGCTGAAATGGATGGATGTTCTGGCGATGGAGCAAAGCGTCAGTCCGGCGGACATCAAACTGGCGACCCTAGCAACCGAATCTTTCCTGCAAGGTCCTCTCACCCTGGCTGAATACCAGAATTTTGTTGCTACATTGCAACTCATTATTGAGCGCTGCAGTTCACTTAAAAATCTGACCTCGCTTGAAGAGATGATCGAACTGTTTCTGGATGCACCGGAGCACGATAACGCCACACGAAACGCGCTATGGATGGATATTCAGACTTTTGCTGTTGGTGTATGGCCGCGCCTCGATCACTCAACCCGAGCCATCATGCGTAGTCTGGCCATCAACGTATTGGGCAATGGTGCTGATTCAGCGTTTCCTCCGGAACCGGCACGAAGCTATGATAACGAGCCTGAAACACTTCCGGATCTCTCGGGCAAACGCGTCGCCATTTATACCCTGACAGAAGGAGTTGCCCGCCGGGCCAGGGGGATGATTGAAGTGTTGTTTCAGGGGATCAGAGTAGATGTGAATCATGACCATAACGCAACGGATAAGCTGGTCAATTTAGCAAAACAGGCTGATTACTTTATTTTTGCCGCCGCGAGCGCAAAACATCAGGCACTGTATGCGATAACGCCTCATCGTCGCGATCTCATTTATCCTGAAGGTAAAGGTGCTGGTTCGATTCTCAATGCCTTTGTTGCACGTCTTCAACAAACCCATGAGTATTGACGTATAAAAATAAGGGGTATTCGCCCCTTATTTTTTTAGATGTTTGCGTTTGCCGTCTTTATATAGCTGGTTACAAGATAATCAGTAACCAAAGATATATCTTTTGAAAGATTTTGCAGTTCATTCCATTTACGAACAATAGGCTGACCATCAACATCTGTGCCGAGGTTCCACACGCCACTACTCCATGCACACAGCGGCTTAATACGGTTTAACTCTTCGACAAAACGAGTATAGGAAGGGATCTCAGTCCAGCCTGGTTCACCTTTATAGTCCTGATGAACCTGATCGATTTCATCCATCAAGCTGCCAAGCGCAAGAATACCAACGCCATGTAACAAGCGGGAATAACGAGGCTTTTTATCCCAGTCATCAGTAAACACAGTTTCCACAGCCGACCAGAAGTTATTAAGCAGTTTCACCATCTTCCCTTCATCCCCCAACCCTGTTGCGGGGTCACGGAAGCGATACAATGCTCCCTCACGAAGACTGGCATCGATCATTTTGATCATCGAGTTGTCAGCTATAACCCCATCAGGATTGGTCGCCGTTTTGATGCGCCTTGCAAGTGGACCTTCGCCGAAGTTCAGTCGTTGAGTTAGCAGTGAAGGAAACTTACGCATTTGCAGATCGGATGGCAAACGACCGTGGGTATGCGGTGCCAGTTCGTATAACAACGTTTTGGGCAACGGTTTTGTGGAGTTAACCAGCATGAACTGCTCACGCTGTTCTTCCGCGTCATTAGCGATAAAAGCGGAGACCGGCATCATAAACGAGTCGATTTCTGCATCCCGCAAAGCAGCGGTACGTTGTTGACCATCCACAATAAAACCTGGCTTCTCAAAATCCTTATCTTCGGAGAAAGGTATTACCAGATGTCCCATATCGCCATTATCTGTAAGCGGTTCAAAACGCACACGCTTATCAAAAGCGATAATCACCGGGTTTGGTATCATCGGATTTGCGCTCTCAATGTAGCGCTGAATTTCGCGAATATGGTTACGTACTTCTGGACGCTGATAACCAACCAAACTATCTTCGCCGCGACGGATTCGTGAAATCGCTGCAATCTTGCTGATTTGTTTACCTTCTATCGCAAGGCTATAGAGTTGCCTCTCCTCACCCTGTCGGATTCGCAGGGCAGGAACACGATACTCACTCATGACAGTTCCTCTGAGCGTAATGACAATGTGTGCTGTAAACGGTTGTACAACACCTGAATATTATGGAAACCGCGGCGACGGTTGCGTTCTGCGCCGCGGAAAATGATGACGTTGATGCCAATGGCCTTGCAGATATTGCACTTGCATTGCTTCCATGGACGATCACCCAGAGTGCGTTCGTAGTCAGCACGGATTTTTTCGGCTTCTTTCTCGCCAGAATGAAGACGTTCATATGCCAGTACTGATTCCAGCGCCTTCTCAAGGGACAAAGCCCCTTTATCGTATTCGAACAGGGCATTCATGGCATCCTTTTCAAGATGCCGCGCAATATCCTGATCAATCACGCCAGATTTAATTTTGCGACTCAAACTTGGATTCGCATCAAACTGAGGGACACGCACAGCGGTATAGGCTGGGCCATCAGGCGTGTGGTAGTTATTTTTCCGATCTTTGAAGGCTTGCTGCAGCGGTGTGGTCGAGTCAATACTGGTCACACCAAACTTGATAAAGTCGGCGAAACTCTCTGGACGAGCAATGCCAAGCAAGTGGACATGCGTATCACTCTTCAGCAACGGTTTAATCTCTTCGAGAGTCTCAAGGATCTGCGCCGTTTTCAACGGCACCATCCCCCCCATGGTGATATTTTTGTATCCCATGGCCAGCAGGGCCTCTACAGACTGACGGTAGGAGGTTTTGCTCCATCCATGTGCAACACCAAAGGCGGTGAAACAAGACTTTTGAGACTTGTTCAAAAACTCTTGAGCCAAGGTCAGCGTAATATCCTGGCGTCGGCGACATTCAGTCAACACTTCGCCACTGAATACCTCACCAGGTTTCTCATAGCCAAAAACGATATGATCGAGAGAGACGCCATGGTTAAAGCGGGAGGTTTCGTAGAATTCAATAACCTCTTCTACACGGTATGGCGGGACATCTTGGTTAACATAGGTGAACGCTCCGCAATCACCCATAGTTTCCATATTTTCCGGCAAGCGGAAGAAGTGCTTCATGCCATTACGGAAGTAACGCAAACGTTGGGCACGCGTATATTTGCTCTCGCCACCGCCAAGACCATCTACTACAGCTTTTGAAACCAGCATACCATCGTAAGGATGAGGAAAAACCTCATGCGGATAATGATCGTCACGTTGGCGCACGCGATGTTCGTTTCGCGTTTCGCGGAAGAAGTCGAAACTGGGATCGATAAAATCCTGACTATCAGGGAAAAAATACTTTAGCTTCGACAACTTACTCTCCTGTGACGCCACTGCTAAGCCTCAAAAAACGGGGGATTCTACCATGAAACCCAGGCAAGTAGCATTAAGGTTTAGCCTCTCTCAGGGCCTTAAACTCAGCCCGAAAACGTTTTTCCTCAAATGAATTTCCCGAGTCACGAAATTCACGCAACGCATGTGTTGCGCTGATACTAGGATTTTGTTCCATAAGCTTTAAAATGAAAGACTTAACTTCCTCCTGGCTACGACGAATTCCTTTTTTCACTTCACGCTCAGGTAGCTCCTTGAGTTCTTCTATTAACTTTTGAGATAACTCATTTAAATCATTGAGTTGTTTTGATGTAAATTCGTTCACAATGTATTTTGCCACGCTGATATTAAGCATAAGCATATTGCATCTCAACCATTGAGCAATATTTTGGTTCGTTTTGAAAAGGTATGCATTCAGCCTACTATTGATTTTCTTGGAAGTTATAACAAGCAGTTGCTTTTTTGCATCAACTAGATACTCAAGACCATTAATGATATCCAGTTCAATTGCATTAATATAATCTGGAGAACCACAGATAATATAAAAATCTTTTTTTCTTTCTTTCATTAACTCTACAATAGATGTAGGATGCTTAGATTTAAAAATAGATCTATTGGTTATTTCTTTCCACCATGTTCTATGAAAATTTTTCCCTACATATTCTTGAGAATACAATGGTATTGATTCGTCATATCCAACAGCAAAGGTCGCTTTATAAGGTACAACATTGTCTTTGTGGTGAAGGAGGCCTAAACCAGCAGAAAGAACCCATAAATCAATAGGATAATCATCTAAGATGGCTTTAGCCGTCGCCCAGTGCCCACCTTTATAAAGATCCTCTGCACATACAGTTGCAGATGTAGAAATAGCTTCATTCAGAGCATTGCACCAAGAATTCACGAGCACATTTGAAGGGGTTCGGCCTGATGAAAATTGACTCAGACTCAATATATCCCTACTACCGTAGTGTTTGCCGTTTGTACATGTTGTTATTAAGTTGATGTTGCTCACAATCGCCCCCCAGAATCGTGTTACACAAGCTACAGGAGAAAAAAGGGGATGACAAGAACGGAGTTATCAGTCCCTGAAAATTTTTTCAGGGACTGATGTTAGTGAGTAATATACTCGAAATACTCATCTTGAGAATGAGAACATTTTTGGCATCGCCTCAGAATACCTTTTTCCTCAAGAGAGAGACAAAAATTTCGACATGACTCAAGAAGGACGTCAGAATTTTCATTTTTATTTTTAGAAATCAATGCCCTAGCGAGAGTGTCATAACTAAAACCTCCCGTTGAGTGCGATACAATGCTCATCGCAAGTTGGGTATCGAAAGTTTTCATAGTGCACCTCTGAGTTGCCAGAATAATACAGTTATAAAAAAGTACGGGTTATAGTTCAAGCTGACTTTTCAAATTCGAACATAGCAAGCGTCAGGAATTAGACTACTTGCCAAAGTCATAAGGACTAACTTCCCTTTCCCTGTTCACATCCAAAAAATCAGCCCACCACTGCAGCATCAGTCGTCGCTCATCAAGATGTTCGACCTTATGAATGTAAGCTGCACGTACTGAGTTACGTTCCATATGGCTCATTGATCCTACCCAGTAATAGTGGACACGCGACTAAGTGAGTAAACTCTCAACCAGAGGTGACTCACATGACAAAATCTGCATCGACCACGAAGAAGCCCCGTAAGCAGCATTCGCCTGAATTTCGTCAGGAAGCCCTGAAACTCGCAGAGCGCATCGGCGTGACTGCCGCTGCCCGCCAACTCAGCTTGTATGAATCACAACTCTATGCCTGCCGGGCATGGTTTCCGCCACACGATGAGTACCATTTTGCATGAGCAGGGCTTTAATTCAGCATGGATTGAGCTACAGCTTGCCCATGTGGATAAGAACAGCATTCGCGGCACTTACAACCATGCGCAGTATCTGGATGGCAGGAGAGATATGATGCAGTGGTATGCGGATTATCTAGACTCACTGAAAGCTTCGTAAGTACCGGCTCCGCTCTTGATGGACTTGTGTTTGACAGATATGAGTGTGGCGATTGTGGTCATACCTTTGACTAGAAGACTATGCAAACTTTCATATCCTTATGATTTTAATGGATAAAAAAATCTCACTACTTGCCCCATCAATTCTAATACGCCACATCCGCCGCATAAACTGATCTATAAAAACGATCGATATCACCAAAATGATAGTCATTGACTATTAAATGTATTTAATTGATCGTTTTTATCAATAGATTCTGCAGATCAATTATTGAAATTCGATCGGTAATAACAATTTTACCTGCACTCATAACCTCCCTATCTTAGAAAAGATTTAATTAGCATCAGGACAGGATTCTTACCGGGTGATAATAAGGAGATGCACCATGCGCCTATAGCAAGGATGTTTCAATGCGGCAGGTATAAGTCTGCCCATCTATTCAACATGTTTACCGGACAAAGTGACGGCATTAAACCACTACTTCAGTCATTTATTGCTATTTTTCAAGGAGCCAACGATGGCATTTATTCTTTTACTTTTGTGGATCGGAGCATCGATAGTTATTGGTAAATTGGCTCAGGCCAGTGGCCGTTCGTTCTTCATATGGTTTGTTATCAGTATGCTTATAGACCCCATATTTGGCGCTATTCTTTTTGCTGTAGTCGTGAGGTCAAAATGAAACCAGACAGAATGAAGAGTTTTTTTAAATCCTACATGGGCATCGGAATTTTCTTCATGCTACTTGTTTATATAGGTATTTATGTTTTGTTATGTCAGTAGGAAATAAAAGTTTAATAAGGAAATAATATATTTTAATCAGGGAGATAATATATTAAGTATCGAGAGGGTTTAGTATCTTAGGTGAGTTTTTATATGTCTTACATTTTAGTATCTACCATTATTTAGAGGTGAATGATGTATCTATCTAGGTATTAGCGGTCCAATGAGTATTAGAAAATGAGTGTTCACGGTTGTAATTTCATTGCATTACACATAAATTCATCGATGTCAATGTTATTATGATTGGGTATAACTATTCTTTATCTATCAATAATAGGTTTTCATGGGTGTGTTTTATTGTTTTTTATTGCTTATATATGGTAATAGGCAAATGATTATTATCTAGGGAGGGGGCATGTTGGAAGGAGAACCAAAAAGGTCAAAATACGAGATTATGGCCATTTTAAGAGAAGAGTTCAGAGTTAAGTCAAGGCTAACTTTGAGTTGTAAAGGTATGAGTTGGCAATCAAACATACAAAAAATCGATGGCTTGTTTTTTTATTTAAATATTTCCGATCCCATAGATCTTAATGTGCATAAAAATGTTGATTTTAAATTTATTATTTATAGTAAACTAGGAAGAATTGAATTTAACACTTATCAAGTCAGTGATGGTGAGATCAGATTAGATGGTTTTTGGTGTTTTACTATTCCTGACTCCATATATATAGTGCAAAGAAGAATATCTCCTCGACTCAGAATACAAGATGATTGTCAGTTCTATTGTACAGGTCGATATAAAGATGGGGTCCGTTATAAGAATATTTTAAATGATATATCTGAAGGAGGATGTTCATTTATAGCAACTAATGTCGATTTAAGCTACCACAGTAAAGGTAGCGTTCTATATAATAGCACTATGGTTTTTGGCGAATATGGTAACGTAGTCGTTAATCTAAGGATCGTAGGTGTCGTTGAATTTCGTGATGATATTGATGAAGAACAATGTGAGATAAAAAGATATCGTATATCATGTATGTTTTTACATAAGAACTCAGATTATAAAGAACGAATGGAGAGAGTTGTTTTTAAGTTAATTGTTGATAATAAAATTAAAAATAGACGTCTTTTCATATGAAGAGAGTGATTTATTTTATGGGTTTCTTTTCGGTTTTAACAGTTGTTAGCATAAAGGGGTATTTTCTCATTCCTTGAATTAATTACGAAATGTAAAAGAGAGAGTCTAAAGCCATTGAGTAATATATTATTTTACACCGATGATAATATCATTGGGCAATCAATTCAGCAGTATATTATTGACAATGAGAAAAAAATCACAACACTTAATTATCGGCCTATCGTTAAAGGGGAGGATATTTTTCTAGCTGACCTCGTCATCATCAATATTATCCATAAGGATATCTCTGCTGGCTCGACGGTAGCATTACTTAACAACATACAAAAATTCCTTATACACTATACACAGTTAGTTCTGGTTATAAAAAGTGAGATCTCAAATCTGTTCCGTGAACTTCTTGATTTCGATGACGTGGTAGTTTTAACCGAGAAGTCAGATTTATCAGATTTTTCAGCCATTATCAATGGAGTATCAAACTACTATGATTATCAAAGATTATGCAGTCGGCGAAAGTTGACGAGCAGGGAACTCCAAGTGTTGAGGCTAATCATTTCCTGTAATGACAATAAACGAATCGCTATGTTTCTTAATATTACTAATAAGACTGTATATAGTCATATTAGCAATATCATTAAAAAACTTGACATGAATAACTCACTGAATATGAATAAAAGGATAAATGAAATGTTTTATTGCTGATAATAAAAACATTAAGATGACCAATGAAAAATAATTAAAATTTGATCTTTTGATATTATTCTGATTAATCAAGGGTTCATCTGTAATAATATTATTTTTTCTCGGCTTTGACTTTATTTTTAATGAGGAATAATTACATGACTCTATCTCTTGACCATGATTTATTACGTAGCGATATATCTATTCGTTATGTCTTTCAAAAAATGTTTTCTTCAGAAGGTACGCTCGTCGCCGTTGAGTGCCTGAGCCGTTTTGACCACATTTCTGTTTCTCCTGAAGACTTCTTTCGTTATGCCAGTGCAGAATTACGTGAAAGTATATTTATGGAGCAACTAGCACTCATTGATAAACATAAGCAATGGTTTAATATACATGGCATATCTGCAACAATCAATGTTGATGACCATATACTTAATGTGTTGTTAAGGCCGGAGGTTAAAGCACTTGTTGAGCATATCGGATGTGTCCATTTTGAGGTGACGGAGGCTTCGAATAAATTATTGAATAATGCTCTCGCTACTTGGGGAAAGGCGCATAGCACGACTCTCTGGCTCGATGATTTCGGTTCAGGTAACGCAAATATTAATGCATTTCGCGGATATCATTTTAATTATGTCAAAATTGACAAAGATTTTTTCTGGCATTTAATGAAAAAAGAATCAGGTCGGCCATTGATGGATGCGTTGGTCACTTTCTTTTCCCGGAATCACCATAATGTCATTATTGAAGGTGTTGAAAGTGAAGCGCATAAGGAGTGGTTGCAAGGCATGGAGTGGTTTGCAATTCAGGGCCACTACTGGAAGGAAGTCAGCATTGAAAAACTGGTCAAAGAAGAGATTATCTGGTAAGGAAATACTAGAGGGAGGGGTGTCGATATTATAATTATTCTATTAGGGATATCTATTGATGTGTAAATTATCCTTTGAACTGAGTATTATTTTAAATCTACGAAAAATATCTTAGCTTATCTATACTATATTTTCATTTCAGCAGCCTCATTACCTGAGTGAATGTTCATGGATATATTCTGTCAGGATGAATATCATCAAAGGGGAAAACTATAAGTGTTAGCAATCGGGTTCCTCTCAGGTCTATGACTGAGGGGGGGGGATTTGGTAACAAGCGATTCCGCAGTGGGAAAGTTCACATGGACGGTTTAACCAAAATTATTCACTTGCAGCAGTACTCATGAATTTGGCAGAATAATTTGAGAACTTATTACCATCTGTCGAAAGGATAGTGTCATACGTTAAATGAAAACTATATATCGTTGCGGTAATTATCACGATCTTTTTTATAAGGCAGGCAATGAATGACCAAATGACTGCCGAAGAGCATTATTATAAATGTCTAGATAAAGTAATAATGTTATGTTTGTTATTGGTTAATAAGATCAAGTTTGTCTATTGCTAGACATTGAAGTATGTTTCAATCCTTGATTGATGATAATTATCATAATAGCCCTTATAAGAATTAATTTAGAGTCTAATTTAAATGCATTCATTTTATTTAAATGTAATACTTACTATAGCTGTAGCACTAAACTTACCAACAGTAGGTGAGTTGGTTAACCATTGCAGATAAGCATTATAAGTTTTTGCGACAGTAGTAGCACTTCCGGTTAATATTGTGTCTGAAAAGTTGTATGTGGTACCGAAATTAATGTGTTCAGATGAGCCTGACGGTGTGATGTAAATACCTACTCCAGGTTTTGTTGGAGGTATTATGATTGAGCTATCAGTATTACTAACATTGGTACTGCTAAAACTTACGACCAATTGTTGTCCCTTGCATCCACCGCCGCTTATATCTGCTGATACAGTAAATGGGATCGTTTTTGCGATTTTACCGACAACTGATGTTTCTTTCAGTACTGTTCCGAAATCAACGGTATTTGCACTGGTACCAATGATGTTTACTGTTGGTGTGCACTCAAGTACTTTAATATTATTAAAGTTCGTTAGTTGCGCGTTATAGTTGCTGTTTGGAGTACCGTTCAACCCTAAAACACCATCTACTTGAAAAATACGTGCATTGCCTATGTCGACGTACGTAGATGGTGGAGATATACCGGTTGCTTTAATATAAATAGAAAAGCTAACAGACACTGTTAGAGGGGTTGCTTTATTCGTGCCATTGCTTCTTGTGCCGGGTCCAATATCAGGTCCCTTTACCCCTTTACCTATATTGATGTTATCGTAGTCTACGCCATTAATAGTTAACCCAACATTCAGTGAGTTATCAACTTTAGCTAGGTCATTTTGAGGATTCCAATAAATAAATGCATGTTCTCCTTGAGGATAATTGTTTGTATCCCAGCATGTGAAAGTAGCTGTATATGTTGAGGAGCGCCAAAGCAGAGTGCCCTTAGTAAAGTCGGAACGAGCAAACGAAACCGATCCAATTGGAAAATTTTGTAAAATATCCCCGGTGGGATTTGAACTCGAAGCATTGCTTCCATATCTACAGGATAGTGCCATACTCTGTTCACTGAATAGGATGGTAGATAATATTAACATTACAAACCAGATGGATTTTTTTATTGATATATTACATTTCATTATCCAGCACCTGTTTACTGTTCACAAAGGAGAGAAGCTTCGAGATAACCTTGCCCTTCGGTCTGCACCGGTAAATCTCTAGGGATTTTAATCGTACATTGACTAAGTGATTCTTCACCCCATTTCACCGTTATAACTTCTCCTGCTTTAACGCCAGAAACATACATATCACCATTCATTCCAACCGTTCCGCTGTTCCGCTGTGTCGAATTAAAGACGACAGATCCGATTTGTGGATAGGTTCTGTCTTTTAGATGACTATGAATCAGAAGACTGTAACCATAATAAGTATCAAAATTAACACGAACAATCGCTTTCTCTGTCGGGACTGTTTGTACAATAGATTGCGGAATATCCAAGCCGGTGCTTAACTCTTCAGTATCAAGAGCGACCGAATTATAGCGATATGGGGATATATTATTAACAACCGCATAGCCAAAATGATCGATTTTGACACCCGGAGCATTAAGAACACCGACACCATTAGCGTTGTCTGCATGAACCAGAGCGAATGTATTACCCAGTGGTTGTGAAAGAGTGATACCACCTGAATGAGCAACAATTCCTCCGCTCACATCTAACGTTTTTTGTGAGTAATCGCGGCTGTAACTGTAGCTGCTGTTAATATTTCCCTTACTGCCTTGGTAGCCTAAATTTGCTGAAGCAGTCTGACTACCTGATTGTTGATAGCCTGTATTAACTCCATAACTCAGGCGGTTATCATCAAGTAAAGTGCCTGAGATTCCTGTACTATAACTGTCTCCTGAATGCTGATCGTGAGTTATCTGACTGGAAGATACAATCATGTTATGATTATCATTCCATGAAAAAGGCAGGGATAGAGTTATATTTACACTATTATCAGAGTAATCATATTGCGATCGTGTTGATTGCAAATAGATTGAATAGCTCATTTTTTTATAAGCGTTATTGTAGCCTAATTGTACCGTGTGGCTTTTTATATCGGTTCCCCAATACGTCAATTGATTAGCATTTATGAATAACCTTCCGTAACTATTTAACGATTGGTTTATGGACACTTCCATTCTTGAACGTTTATTTTCATAACGGGCTGACAAATAACTGGCATTATTTTCCTCAGCCCAGCTCGGCGTGCCGTCTCTATTCTTGTCAGGATCGATGTAATCATGCTTATAGAGGCCATTATCCCAGTCACGACGTTCCTGTACCGCATCATTAAAATCATAGTATCCGGAGGTTGAATAACGATAACCCGCAAGGCGGAAGTCTGTGCCAAAACTGTTTAATGATTTCGCGTAAAGAAGTCTGAAACTAGCCCCTTGCTTAGTTTCACCTGTTGCCAGCGAAGTACGTGCATAGCTACCATCGATAGATACTCCGCCGAACTCACCGAGACTTGACCCCATACCTATGACAGCAGATTGATAGTTATCAGCCACCATTGCCCCGCCAAATGGAGTCAGGTCATGACTAATACCTTGTGCAATCGTTGCCTGTAAGAATTGTGGAGCATAACCGGTTGAACCATCATGGTAACGTCCAACTGTTAGCTGGTAATTCATGATTCCGTCGCGTAATAAATTGGTAACGGATGAGTAGGCCACTGAGAAGTGTTTTTCACTGCCATCCGCCTCAATCACCGTGACATAGAGATCCCCACTAGTATTAGGATAAATATCGCGTATAACAAATGGCCCGGGGGAAACGTTTGTACTATAGACGATATAGCCATTTTGTTTGATGATTACGCGAGCATTCGAAGTCGCTATACCTCTTACAACCGGGGCATAGTTGCGCATACTATCCGGTAACATATCATCTACCGAACTCATCTGCGCGCCGCGAAACTGGAAACTGTCGAAGACAGTGTTGCTTGTTGAGGCTTGGCCAACAATTAAACGACCTCTAATGGATGGAATATCAGTCTCCATCCAACTGGCTAGATTTTTCCAGTGGGCACCCGATGAATTAGTATGGGTATACGATGAATTCTGTCGAAAACGCCAGCGACCTAAATTAAGGCCATTACTCAATGATGTGTAAGTATATCGCTCGCCATCATTAGTTCCGTTACTATGATTTTTATTATCAGTATAGCTAATATTGTAGTTAACGAATCCTGCATTAATCCCATTATCCCATAGGCGTTCAGGCACTGTACCTCTGGGAATTACTTGTAAATTAGATTGTGGTATTGAAAGATTAATTCTTTGCAGGCTGGCATCTGTGGTTATGACACTATCGGGAATAATGGTTTTTAAGCTTACACATTGCAGCCCATTTAATGGAGCAGGCACGATAATGCCATAGTGATGTAATTGCTCAATGGTAAAGCACGGGGTAACTTCACTTGTTTTTGGGTCTTTCAAAAAGGTGACATTCAGATTGTCTACCATTTGTTCATTTAAATAAATATCTAACGGGTATACCCCTGGCTGGAATTCCTGTCCGAGTGATACCTGCTGAGCTACTTTGATGTTATCACCACCACGTACAAATTGCATATTAAACTCTTCGGGGAATGCCAAAGAACTATATGATGCTACCGGAAAAACCAGAAGGAACTGAATTTTTTGTAGGGTTTTATTTTTCATAGTAGTTCAGGTCACTCATCTATTTCAAAGGTACATCTGCCACTTCCGTTGTGCCGCCATAATCATTTACATAATTAAATGATATATTTCCCGATAATCTTGCTGACGTTGGCAAGTTAAATTCTTGTGTTGAATGTGGTGCTATCATATCAATTTCAATATCAGAACGTTCGGAAAGGGAACGACCTGTATGAAGTTTATTTAATGAAATATACATCGGACCATTATTAGTGACTGACAACTTATTACCATGCAAACTCCAGTTTAGCTTTTCCACTTCATCTTCTAGGGTGGTATTCAATGTTTTTGGACGATAAAAGAGCTTCAGTCTGCTGTGCACCGCTATTTGTAGTACGTTTTGCTTATCAGAGGCTGGAGGAATCTCCTGAGTATTAATCCAGAAAAGAGACTCCCGATCATCCGGTAGACCACGACCGGAATAGATAAATCTTAATGTTGCATTCTTACCGGCGTCGATGCGCATAATTGGAGGGACTACCTGAATAGGAATACTTTTGCTTTGCTTTTTATCAGCTGTCTCCAGCCAAGTTTGTAACATATAGTTTTGAGTAGTTGTATTATTTAGTGTAAGTGTTCCCGAGGAACTCGCTGAGGAATAAATAACCCTGGTAGTCTCAAGTTGTAAGCCGGCTAGTGCTGGAAGACATAAAAATTGCATAAATAAACAAAAAATTATTTTTTTCATTTCAAGCCAACCTATTAAAATAAACCACCAGGATTTTATATATTATTGATATTCGATAGAAAAATCACTTGTCGAGTTGGCTGCGCCAGATGGATTACCATCAGCCCAGGCAACATATCTTGCGGCTAACTTAATATTTAATGCGCCGGTGCTATCCAATGCCTGCCCAGTAATGCCGCTGGTTTGACCAATTTTATAAATTCCGTTACTTGCCAAATCGGTAATCTCAATACCAACAGATTTTGCCGGGTCATTTGCTGGTGCCGGGGTTGCTGTAGAGGAAGTCAATGCCAGCAAAGTATTATTTCCGGAAACAGGTGTACGGCTTTGTTGAATAAATCGAACTTTTGCTGAGTTGAAGGATCAGATCACGCATC